>Ga0123337_10000277_pt1 | contig 96234 bp, 114 predicted proteins | sample frozenSSSSmetaG_FD_89792 | JGI IMG/M metagenome (GOLD analysis project Ga0123337, IMG submission 89792) | Glacier valley bacterial and archeal communities from Borup Fiord, Nunavut, Canada, to study Microbial Dark Matter (Phase II) -... | ecosystem: Environmental > Aquatic > Freshwater > Ice >...
GCCATTTTATGCACCCCGAACCCCCCTCGCCCGCCACCAGCTAGCCACCCAGCCCAGCCCAGCCCACCCCATCCCAAGCACCGACTTATCGGTCGCATAGTATTCACATCCCCCCCCCCCCCCCCGCCTCTTCGTGCAATCGGAGCCTCACAACTTTAGGATGAAGTACTCCAGCTCTATATCATACATATGATATATACATATGATATATACATATGATATATGCATAGGTGATAGGTATCATATATATATCATACATGTCATATTGCAACATCCCACACAAACAAACAAACAAACAACGCCGCGTCTATCCGCATGTCAACAATCTCCTCTCTCCTCTCAGACCTCTCCTCCACATGCATGCGCCCGTCAATATTAATCCATATAGTGCTATCTCACAGTGATCATCTCCAGCCTTGCCTCCATACTCGCACTCGTATATATACATATTACATATATATGTAGAACGACAATATATATATATATATATATATATATATTGTTGTTCTACGCGCAAGAACAGAGAGGAGCCCATCCCATCCCATCCCATCACATCGCGTCTCACATGCCACCACAAACCGTGATGTGATGTGATGTGATTGATGTGATGCGAGGTGATGTGATGTGATGCAGCCGCATGCGGCCTGATACGATGCTACGAAGTACTACGGTACTACGGTACTATTAGTGTGGCGTGGAGTGGCGCGGGGAGGCGCGGGGAGGCTGCGTCATGCATGGTCACTGGTCGGGTGTGTGAAGGTGTGAGTCATTACTTCGTATTAATGTACTGTAGTTACTGTAGTGTACTGAGTACAGTTACTGTAGTTAGTTACTGAGTTACTGTAATTACTGTAGTTAGTTACTGTACTGTAGTTAGTTATTGTAGGTACTATAATGTAGTGTAGCTACTCTCGTGCAGCTGCTGTAGTGTATTGTACGCTATGCAATGTAGTAGAGATGTACTACTCTCAACGACACCGATAAAGGGGAGCAAGCTAAGGTTGTCATCACTTTCTTCTCCTTTTCCCCTCCCCTCTTCTCTTCTTCTCTTCTTCTTGTGGCCAGAGGAAAGAAAAGAATAATGTCCAAATTTAATCTTCTTTGTGTCTGTCTGTTGTCCTCTGAGAAAAATAAATTTTTGGAATCCCCGCTCCCTCTACACGTGTGCACCTTCTATCCCCATCCCATCCCATCCCATCCCATCCCATCCTACTCGTCAGACATTGCCGCTCCTCCATCTCCCACACGTCCATCGCTCACAACTGAAGCCCCTCAGCCATCCCGCTCCTCCGCACATCCCTCCTCCCCGAAGCACCGAGGTCAAGCCCCGTCAAACTCTTAAGAATCGCCAGAACACCTGCGCGGTCGTCGTTGTTATTTCCCTGTGCATTCCCCCTATTGCCTGCCGCATTGCTCTGGCTAGTGGCATTCGAATTCGAATTCGCATTCGCATTCGCATTTCCCCTATTCCCCCTCCCCGCCCCTCTATTCCCTCCATTCTTTTTCCCATTCCCCCTCCCATTGCCTGCATTCGCCGTACTATTCGTCGCCGTGCCCTTCACCGTACCAGCAGCAGCTGTGTCATTAACCGCCAAAACAGTCGCATTCGCTGCCCCAGCGACAACGTCCGCCGTGTTCGCAGCAGCCGTGGCGTTCGCGGCTTGATTCGCAGCCTGCGCCGCCGCACCACCCCCGCCATTCCGTCCCTTCCCTCGGCCCTGTCCATTCGCCTGCCCCGCCGCAGCATTAGCAGCTGCGCGGTTCCGTCCGTTGCCACGCCCACTTGTGGCTTCAACGCCCTGGGCATTGGCGTTGGCATTGGCATTGGCATTGGCGACGATGCTGCTGATTGCTTGGTCCGCTGTTGCGGTTGCTGTTGCTGTTGCTGTTGCTGTTGCTGTTGCTGCTGCGGTTGCTGTTGCTGCTGCGTTGCCTTGGCGAGCATTCCCGCGGCCGTTGCCTGCTTCAGCGGCACCGCGCCCGTTGTCATCGTTGGCTGCGACGCCGCGTTGGGCGGCGGGATTTGGGAGGGCGAGGGAGGAGATGGTGGTTAGGGAGGTGAGGAGGAGGAGGGCGGTCGTGGTGAGTTTCATGGTGAAGGTGGTGGGTGGTGAAGGTTGGTATATATGATAAAAGATGTAAGGAAGGACGGGCGACGTCAACGTCGTGGAGAGAGCGAGATAGAGCGCAGCTCCAAATAGGAAAAGATGGATTTTTTTGAAAGAACGGCAGAGAATGAGAAGTGGATGAAGGAGAAGAATGACCTGCAGACTTCGAAGGGGGGAGAGAGATGAGGTTGAGAAATGGAGGAGGGAAGATGGAGGAGCCTTGGCCTTATACCACCTATCTATCCACTCATGTGTGAGGTGCCCGGCTTGCGAGAGAACAAGCATCCGTGAATAATGAAACGATGGTGATATGTAAAGAGTTGGTGGTGTTTGGTCAGGCCTAAACAACCATGTATATCCGTGACGAGCATCGTGGGACTCCGGTAGTACCTGGTAAAGGGAGTTCAGCACCTTTTCTCGCGTCTTCATCACGCAGCAGGGACGGTCTGGACCTGGCTAGGGAGCGTGGAGACTGGGAAAAGGAAAGCAGTGCCCGCGGACAACTCGTGACAGGTGAAGTCTCGAGACTGTCGAAACAGTGTCAACAGTGTCAACAGTGTCCACCATAGCCAAGAAGGGATCTCCGAAACGGACGCGAAACGGGGAGGGTTAGGGAAACGTCGCCTTGAGTTCTTAGCGGGAAGCACGGGGAGGAATGCAGATCAACATGGGCAGATGTAAAAAGAGAGGGAAATGAAATATGAAATATAGGAAACGGAGGATGTGAGAGATGTGTTGGAGATGGGGGATGAGGAGGAGAGGAGGCGGGGATGAGGGGATGAGGAGTCACGAGGAAGGAGAGAGAGAGGGGTCACGTGGATGAGGAGAGACGAAGGAGAGAGAGTGGTCACGTGGACGAGTCCGGGAGAAAGTCGGTGCTGAAGGTGCCGAGGCAGAGACAATCCTTAGCAGGATCTGCAAGCCTTGTGTTTTGGAACTCTGTCTCTCTCTCTCTCTATATATATATATATATATCATAATAAATATGAACATTCATATTTAAGCTCAATATAATTCAATATGATTATTTCCACTCAACGCTTATTAAAGATGAACGAAAGGAATAAAGCAATCCATCTGCCTCCCGCCGATGACGCTTTGAATCGGCTCTCCGCCCATTGGCCCCCGCGCATCGGCGTGCAATCGGCAAGGCTGCGGCTCCAGCACGGTACTCCACGGTACTCCACGGCCAATCCAGAACCTGCGCCGTCGATTCCCCACATGCATACCTAAGGTACCAATCCTTGGAGTACTCCAATAGACTACTATCGACTCGCCGTCCAACATCGTCGGCTTTCTCGCCTCAATTCCTCCCGACCTGCTCTTCAATGCTCACACGCCCATCATCATCATGAAGTCCTCAGCTTCAGCAGCGACCATGCGACGCAGCCTCCTGGCTGGCGGACGCGCCACAGCACGCCTGAGCGAGAGTTCGAGGGCGAGAGCCTCTCTTCCGAGCAGAGTGGGCACGAGGGCATTGGGGGCATATGGACGCACGACAGCGCCCTTGCGCAGTTTGACTGCGCAGACGAGGCCGTTTTCCGTGCTTGCACCACGACGCATGCCAGATGCGGAGGACTCCTTTGATCCCAAGTCAATTGAGCGGGAGAGCGATGAGGTGGATGTGTGTATCGTTGGTGGTGGTAAGTTTTTTTTTTGCCCCAACGCCTCACCACACTGAACAAAAAAAAAGCTAATACCACCCAACAGGACCGGCGGGCTTGTCTGCGGCGATCAAATTAAAACAGTTGGCGAACGAGGCCGGCAACGAAGATTTCAGGGTGATCCTGCTCGAGAAGGCCAGCGAGATCGGCGCCCACATCCTCTCTGGTGCCGTCATCGAGCCCAGGGCCATCAACGAATTAATCCCCGACTGGCTCGACGAAGCCAACGAGAACCGCTTCGACGGCGTCACACCCGCGGGCGGCGACAAGATGCGCTTCCTGACCAAGAACGCGGCGATCCCCATCCCCGCTCCGCCGCAGATGCACAACAAGGGCAATTACATCGTGTCCCTGAGCGAATTCACAAAGTGGCTGGGCGAGCGGGCCGAGGAGATCGGCGTGGAGGTGTACCCCGGCTTCGCCGCGTCCGAGGTGCTGTACAACACCGACGGCAGCGTCAAGGGCGTGGCGACGAACGACCTGGGCATCGGGCGCGACGGGCGGCCGAAGGAGAACTTCGAGCGCGGCATGGAGTTCCACGCGCGCGTGACGCTGTTCGGCGAGGGCTGCCACGGCTCGCTGACCAAGCAGGTCATCAAGAAGTTCGATCTGCGCCGCGACTCGCAGCCGCAGACGTACGGGCTGGGCGTCAAGGAGGTGTGGGAGATCGACCCGGCGAAGTTCAAGAAGGGCAGCATCACGCACAGCATGGGGTACCCGCTGGCGGCCGACACGTACGGCGGCGGCTGGATGTACCACTTCGGCGACAACCTGGTCTCCATCGGTCTCGTCGTGGGGCTCGACTACCCGAACCCGTGGCTCAGCCCGTACGGCGAGTTCCAGCGGATGAAGCAGCACCCGCTGTACCGCTCCGTACTCGAGGGCGGCAAGTGCATCTCGTACGGGGCGCGCGCGCTGAACGAGGGCGGGTTCCAGTCGATCCCGAAGGTGGCGTTCCCGGGCGGGGCTCTGATCGGGGACACGGCGGGGTTCCTGAACGTGCCGAAGATCAAGGGGACGCACACGGCGATGAAGTCCGGGATGCTCGCGGCGGAGGCGGCGTGGGGGGCGCTGGGAACCTCGGCCAATGACGGCACGGTGTTCCTGTACGACTACGAGGACAAGCTGCGCGCGAGCTGGGTGTGGAAGGAGCTGAAGGAGGTGCGCAACATGCGGCCGTCGTTCCACACGCCGCTGAAGCTGTACGGCGGGGTCATGTACTCTGGGCTCGAGGCGTTCGTGCTGAAGGGCCGCGTGCCGTGGACGCTGAACCACAAGGGGACGGATAGCGCGGCGACGAAGACGGCGGACCAGTGCCCGAAGATCGAGTACGAGAAGCCGGACGGCAAGATCACGTTCGACATCATGACGAGCGTGAGCCGCACGGGCACGAACCACGAGGAGGACCAGCCGGTGCATCTCGTCGTCGAGGACTGGGACAAGCACACCAAGAGCAGCTGGCCCAAGTACAAGGGCGTGGAGAACCGCTTCTGTCCCGCGGGCGTGTACGAGTACGTCGAGGATCCCTCGAAGGAGTTGGGCGTGAGGTTCCAGATTAATGCGCAGAAGTAAGTTGATTTTTTTCATTCCTGTGGTGTGAAGTTCAGGATAGGGCTGACGGAAGCACAGTTGCATCCACTGCAAGACATGCGACATCAAGGTCCCGGACCAGGACATCAACTGGACGGTGCCGGAGGGCGGCGGCGGGCCCAAGTACTACAAGACATAAGCAGAAGGCATGTCTTGGTTGCTAGAGAACGTGTGTAGGAAAGCAAGGCGATGCAGAGCAAAGTCGGAGTTGGCGCGAGGACGCATTTTCGTGTATATATCCCTTTGAATGATTGATCTGCCATCTACAATCGTAAATCGTAAATCTAGACCCTGTCTTGTAATTCATGTTGTGAAGCTTGCATGCAAGCGTGTTGGGGGCTCTGCGAAATGGGCGCGCGGCCACTGTGCCCATCTGAGAAACCCAGCGCATTTTTCTGTCACCCAATCAATCACCACCCACGGCACAAAAAAACACAAGAAGTCCAAAATATAAAGGCGGAGATTTATCATATTCATTTCTTGTCATCTTCTCCTCTTCTCCCCCCGTCGCCAGGCAGCTCAGCCATCCACACTTATCTCCGTCGTCCTATCGACGCTCTCCACCCAAGATACTTATTATATACAAGTGCCCCTCCTCCATCTTCCGAGCGGTGAGTCCGCTCCAATCTTCCCATTCCCATTCCCTGCCCATTCCAAGAATCCAAGAATCGCTAAAAACAGACAACGACGTAACTGAAAATCGGAGCGAAGCAAGCAAACGCAAGCAAAGGTTTCCCATCCATGCGCCAGAGGGTGTGGACGCCCTCTTATCCCAGTCCCTTCCTCTACTCGTACTCTTCTTCCCAGACTTTTCGTGCCGCCCAACCCAAACGTCGGATGAACTTCCTTTTTGCCGAGCCCCCGCTTTTTGTCTAATAACACACTCGTTCGTACATCATACAGACACACAGCATCCAACTGTCGCAAGCAGCCATATCATAACAGCCCCTCGAGAGTCGCGGTCAAAAAAACCCCAAAAATAACGGGTAAGGTAGCCGTAAAGCCGCCACTGCATGCACATCCCCCTCGCTCATCCGGGCCCTCCATCCGCCCTTACTCGAAGTTATCAAACATCCCATCCAGCTCGTCCAGATCAATATTCTCCGGACTCCTCGAGTCCCACTCCATCTCGCCCGTCCAGATCTCCGTGATATCCTCAAACATGCGCTTGCCCAGCACCCCTGGCACGACTAGCGGCTTCATCGCCGGGCTGCTCGCGAAGTTGTGGCTCTGGATGCCGTGATTTCGATGCTCGCCGAACAGGTCGCCGTCGAGATCCATATGCTTGATCGCCCCATCGACGGCCGACGACGGCTGCACGTGCATGAATTTATCCTGCTGCGCATCGCCGTTCTGGAACTTCCGGCGCTGCATCCCTCGCGCCGTCAGCGTGAATTCCTTCTCGTCCTTCTCGAGGGGCGGCGAGGCGGCGCGGTGATTGCGAGCTAGATTCGAGTTCGAGATCGCCTCTTGGTGTATCAGGCGGCCGGAGAATGAGCCGCTTGGGGTGGGTGGAGCAACACTCCCATCATCGTCCACTTCGTCAAACTCAGGCGTCGATAGATCAACTTCCGGCGATGGCGACAGTTGACGGCGTCGCTCGGCATCTGCTTCGTCGGATCTCGACTCAGTGGAAGACAGCGAGGGGGAAATGATTGATCGTTGGGGAAAGACTGTGGCGACCTGCGACGGATCTGGTATCGGCTGATGGGGGTATGTCGTGAGGTAGAAGTATGTTCGCCTTGGGTGTACTGTCTCGAGTTCTTTCGCCAGCGGACATGGAGCTAATGCAGACCAACATGGTCGTTTTAGGTATGTCGATAATCTTGAAGATATAATCGCAGAAGGGTTCGCAGATCTTAAAAACGTTAGTACGGGATTAAAGTTCGACTTTCGGCAAGAGAACTTACGTCTCGACTATCTTAACGGTCAATGATAATATCGCAGCCAGCTCTTTTACCAAATGTGGCCTATTTGCAGTCTTTTGTAATTGTATAATAACCGCTTCGACAATATCATCATTTATTCCCTCCAGATCAATCTCTCGTCTCATGAAAACTTCGTCGTCCTCCGATTCATCCGCCTCCGGCGACGGTGGTGGCGTATGCTCATACTTTAGTACGCTCTTCGGTGTTGGTTCTGGCTTCGATGGTGGCGGCATAGGAGATGGCGATTTCGAAGCTGCATGCGACTGTTTTAATTTTTTCAGCGGTGGTTGTTCAGAAGTCGGCGTTGTGGAAGGCGGTGAACGATTCGCCGCCGCTGCCCTCGAGGCATGTGTGACCGGCAGGTGAATGCCTAGCGATGGCAGAGACAGTGATTTCCGACGAGTGTTGTAGGGCATCTTGACGGTATTCTGGAGATTCGAATTCTTCGTAAGATCCCAAGGAAATATCGCGATGGAAAATGAGAGATGTCGGATGCTGGTGTGAGGTCTGAGAATGTTTGCGACAAATTGCGGGCTGAGAAGGGGTCGATCGGTTTGTTATCCCGCCACAGGCGATGATTTTGCGTTGTAGCGACTGGAACTATGTACTAGCAACTGGCACTGGCACCAAAATTGCTGGAGATGGGAACCTGGAAGTTGATTGGATGCAGAGAGGTGCGTCGGAATGCAGGCAGGCGAGGTGATGACACAAGGAGCTGCTGGGGAATCTGGAGTCCTGTGCAGCGATGGTTGTATGTACTGGATGTACTGGATGTACGGGAATCCCTTGAAAATGCCTGTGCGCGTGTGTGAAAAGCACAAACAAACAAATGAGCGGTAAGAAATATGTGTGTGATGTTGCTGTAGTAGTACGGAACAGTGATACCGAGGAAAGCTGGACCAACAGCGTTGTTTGGTGTCTCGTATCTGGCTGTTGTGGGTAACTGTTGGAATGCGACCAGCAGGACAGGAGAGGACAGGATTAGAGTAAGAGTAAAGGTCCGTAAGCTGGCTGCAGTGGTAGCGCGTGGTCGACGGGCCGTGTGCTTTGTGAGGGCTGGTTGTTTGAATAGGTAGGTAGGTACCTATAATTCGATGCGCCCTGGTATTTATTGTATTGTACAATAAAGGCACTTCGACTTCACTTCGTAACCGGCAATAATCGTCACCCTCCTTTCGAACTTTGGAAGCACAAAGGGGCTGGGTGTTGAGATGATTGCTTCGGAGATGATGATAATATATCGAGGTCGTGTTTCTCAGTTGTAAGCCGTTGCCTGCACGACTATGGTGCTGTAAATATTAAACGGAATTTGATTCGAAGTCTTGAATATTAAATGTCATCGACACAAGCGTATCCGTAAAGAAAGGTGTAAGGTGTCGAGTAACCGTCGTCGTCGTTGGTGATGTTGTTGTTGTTGTTGCTGCTGCTGCTGCTGTTGTTGATGTTGTTCTTTCAAAGATCGTGTGCTGACGCCGGAAATGTGTTGATGGGCGGGCAGAAAGATCGTTGAGGTCGGTCTGTCGGGAAGAGAGAGAGAGGGAGAAAAGGGGGGGGTGGGCCTCCGAGCGCGAAAGGGAGGCCAGGAGAGAATTACCTCTGCGAAAAATGGTAATAAGCGACGATCAATTGGGGAGCCTGGAAAATGGGATGATGATGATGACGCTGATTACTGGGACGTCCAGGTGGGTAGCGAGACGGGAGTGACCAACAGCCGAGCTTCTTTTCTCAGTTTGCTGGGATTCGGGCGCATTACAGCATGCAAACATCGGCATTCCCACTTTATTCCTGAGGACGAGGAAAGGCCTTGAGGGTAGTAGCTAGTCATGATAAGAGGGCCTTGCGATCGAGCGTTTGTAGAGCGCTCTGTATGTAGCACTCTGTAGCTAGCACTCTGTGGATGCATACAACCTTCCGTGCGAACTGAGACTCCCAACCCAGACGGCGATGGAGGCGATGAAGGCGATCGATGATGGAAGGCGAAAAAAGGGGATGACGACGGGGAACATTCATTTCTCATCCGTCGTGCTGCCGCAGGCAAGGAGCTGAAGGCAAAATCCTTGCCTTACGGAGTAGTGAGAAGACACTTATCCAGGAGCAGACTGGGAGCAAACGGCCACGTTGACTAGGCGACGAGCTACGGGTTCCTCTCATGCATACCAAGACCTGGAAATGCAAGGCAGCAGCACTGTATGTACATACATAACATAGGTACATATGCACATACATAGTGCTGTAGCCTGTCGGTCTGTTAAGAAAGCAGTCGTCCAACGATTATCAGAGGCGGTTTCGAAGGCCATCATCCATCCATCCATCCATCCATCCATCCATCCATCGTGTGAGAGCGTCCGAGGACGAGGCCATCCTACATGGCGGCAGTTAGTCCCCATGATCTTCCCGAAGCGCCTGCCGGCAAAGGCTTCCTTTTCGTGATTATCATATCATATCCACAAGGATCATCGTGAAAAGAGGAGCACGAGAGAAGCCATCCAACGAACGCCAAATGAATAATGAGGACACCAACGTTGCGAGACTTCGAAAGAGCTTTGGCAACCAACCATCTCAAGCTAACCACCACTCCAGGCACACAAGATGCGATGAGCGCCTCTGAGACTCTCTAGATTACCTACATTCCAAATCCACAAATAATCTCTTCCATATCCACAAGTCTGCAGTCGGCGCTGAACGGATCGCAAATGAATCCCCCGTATAATTTTGACACTTGCGCGGCCAGAATCCTCTCCTGAGTCTAGTCCCGAATGAGCAAGGAGGCACAGAGCCACTGAGACAAGCTCGGCAATTTCTTCTTTCGGACCATTGTTCACTTCCACAAATAGACTTGCGCATCTAGATTTCCAGAATCTTTCTTATGTCAATCGAGAGAGTTTTGTCAATTGTTTGCTTTCCGAGCATGCATAAAGGACCTGTCAGATCCTCGGGATCTCCTGCATCGCGGCACCAGATTCACGACCTGTGCCCAACCAATGAGATTGAATGTAGATGCTTCTTTCAACAGATAGGCCAGGCATACCAGACAAAGCGACAAAGGAAAGCTTAACTCCGGATTCGATATGTTGTGTTTCGGCGATTTTGGGTCAATGATGTCGATCAATATCAACAGGCACCCATATGATCAGCCTTTTCAGCCTCCTCCTTGCGTCGTCTGTTCCTCAGAACTTCTCTAGGCCAACAAATAGGTAAACTCTGAGACATGCGGACAAGCATCATCGTCGAAACTCCAGAGAACTCCAAAGCAAGCAAATATCAGCCGTCCTTTCCCGTTGCTGACTTCATCCTCTCAAACCCCACCAACTGAAGACTCTCGATGTCTCTAGAATCCTGTAGAGAATCCTGGCTCCATGATTCTCCCTTGCCCTCGGAAGTTCATCCCAGCACCTCTAGCGCCTTCGGGACTTCTGGATCAGGGCCATGTACCCACCACAAACGCCCGGATGTTGTCTCGCGCTAATACGACTAATCCGGCGGTGCAGGCTCCAGCAGTTTTTCCTTTTCACACCCTCAAGCCTTGCCGGCTTGAGTCCGTCCTGCTGGTGTGCTTTTGGCGCATCCACTTTCCACTTGCCATCCACTTTCGCAGCCTTGCCCCACTTCATTGCCGAAAGGCTGAGAAATTTTTCGAGGCTATCAAGGATTCAAATTCAGAGCCACATGTTCCGGCACATTCAAATATCCGCACTGACGGAAGGTGGCACATTGGTTGATCTGCTGGATTATTGCAGCGCGTTGGTGGTGTTTCTCCGAGCAAGATGACATAGAGATCACCATTGTTCCTCCCTTCGAGAAGCACCGGCTGAGGTACCAGGGGAGTCACCCGATGTGCCTTGGCTCATCAATGCTGCCACTTTGCTGCCAAAACCTGTGATTAGACACGTAAATTGACATGTATTATGCGTACTGATGTGATGTAATGTGATGTGATGTGATGTGTGACCAGAATTGAATCAGATCAGCCTCAACCATGCAGATGCGACGCGATTCGCGATTTTGGGTAAGATGGCCTGAGCTTAGCCGATCCACGGCCTCGATTTTCCATAAGTCCACTCGAGGAGATGAAACTTTGTGGTCGTTTTGATTTTCGATTGACTTTACCCGGCTGTGTCGCACTCCCTTTTCCCTTTTTTCTCCGTCATGCTCCATGTTTCTTTCCCCTGTACGTCTGTGCGTCCGAGGCCCAACAGCTGGATTCCCTGATCTCATCTAGATGGAGCAGGGGTAGCATGCATTACTGCGAGAGGTGCATGCGTGCATAATCAAGCCAGCGACATACCTCCTCCAGTTCTGTTAGATCTGTGTTTCAGCTGGTAAAGAAGCGCCAATAATCACGATTCATAATTGCATCAGGAAGGCAATGGAGTTTCGCGTCTATAAAAGTTGGCTATGGCGTATTGCGTTATCTCCCTGATGTCGCTGATATATTGCGGCTATCTCAAATAGGGGTGCTGCCGAGGGCAAACAACAATCCGCTGGTTCATCATATCAGATCTGTAATCAGCCGGATTGATGGATAGACATTGCCAGTATGTGTCCTCCATGATCAAGTTCTGCTCAAGCTCGGAATACTCAACTTGGAGACTGTTGCAGACTCGTTCAAACTTGATGACCCTACATGAGGCAGTCTCCTGTCGCTATCCGCACAGGATAGTTACTGAATATCGGCTTCCTCAGTAGGACTCTTCTGCCCATGATGGCATATGTCTTATACCAGTTGCAAGGATCTCCAAATATGTTCCCTTTAAGGCCAATGATTGGCCCTCGTCCTTTTTGGAAACCCTCACGCCAAATCTGCCTCCGAGTCAATCAGTTTCTGTTCGCAGGTGCTTGTCCATGATATCCCCGAGCTCCCAGCTGTTAAGCGGCCGACTTCTTGTCAGCAGGCTGATCTTCCTTTGGAGGCTTTAGCTCGATCCACCAAGTCGTCCCAAAATGCTTCCTCTTTATTTGGACGACTTGGAGACCTGACTCTTCCACAATCTTGCCAATATCTCTATTCCACCAGCATCCGAATTCAGCGGCATGGCGAGGAGCCAAACCATCCAGAATAGTATTGATCCAATCCGATGTGCCTTGGCCGTGTTCGAGCAAGAGAATCCTGCCATCCTTCTCTACACTCTGTCCAAGGTTCTTCAAGAGGCCAATTGGGTCGCCTGTAGAGCAGAGACCCATAGTCTGCACAATTGTATCGTACTTCTTACCCACATTATTGCCGCTGCTCTCTTTTCCAGAGACTGGTGGAGGCGGCAATGGCTTAGAAGCATCTTGGATAACCCACCGCACGCCTAGTTTGCCAGGATATTCTTTCGAGAACTTCTCACGGGCGATTTCGAGCATTTCACCAGACTTATCGACGGCCGTAAAGCTTTTGACTTTTCCGACCTTGACCTGATGATCTTTTCCTAGTCTGCCGACCCCATTGAAGCCCTTAAAGTTCCAATCATAATATTGAAGATTTCGGCCCGTACCAATTGATACTTCACAGACGTCGCCGGACGCTTCTTGGGCCATCTTCTTCCTCAGCTTCTTTAAGCCCATCAGCTTCTCCGTGTAATCGACCTCCTCGTCAAACTTGGGTGCAATAGTGTCGTATCGACCAGAAACATCTGCTGGCACATCTGCCTTCGTGCCTTCGGCAACCGCCCGCTTGTAAGAAACATAAACATAGGCCGAATAGCCGGAAATGGCAAATGCTGTGATGCCAACAAGGAGCAATGGAGCTGTACGGAATTCCAACGGATTCGAAGGCTTTGAAGGAGTCGGCTCTGTCGGAAGAGATGCCTTGGGTGGGAGTTTTGTGGGAGGACTGACAATTTATTAGTAACTGTACAAAGAAAGCGTATATCCGGTCTCTCTCACGTCTCTCACGTCTATCACGCTCAAATAGAGTTGACATACCTATAAGGCAAAGCCTTTGGCCCTAAACTCTTAACTTTCGGCTTTGATTTCTGGGCTCTTAATACAGAAGAAGTGCTCATGGATGCTCTTCCGGAAGCTGCATTGATGCAGAACCGGCAAGTATTGCCATTTCTTGTTGCCAATTTTACAACTGGCCACTGGGTTTGCATTTTTGGCAAAATAGGCCTGTAGCTTATGAAGAGCTTGTTCCTCTAGAGAAAGACTGATTGAGCTGTCTTCTGATCTGGAGAAGTGCGACGAGGTACTGTTTACGAAGGTTGTTTGAGATTCCAGCTCCAGATTTCGGGACCTCGAGGAACAGGGGTCGCGCTTAGCGCGAGGCTGACAAAACGTCCACGTCCACGTCCACGTCATACCTTGAACAACGACTAAAAACAATTTAATCAAGCCTTTGTTTGAACGGCCATTATTAGGTTGATATTAATGTTAATGGCATTTCACCAAATTACACTGCTCACCAAGATCTTTATATGCGTCACACATGGTCAATTTTTGAGCTTCATTTTGTTAGCATTAGCATGGGAACAGCTCTGACATTGTTTACACTAAAATGGGATATAGTATTCAATTTGAGTATTTTGGGAGTGAGCATGATTAGTGGAAAGAACGTTAAAGTAAGTGGTTAAAATATCGTATCGTTTGTCTTCATATTTTGACTTCCTTTCTCTAGTTAGTCGGTCCAGCGACTATTCTTCCTCTATACCTCTCATGGTGTACAATTAGGAAAGCAACAATCTAGTCATCCCTCTTATATGACTTACACATCCATCTCTTTCCCTTTTTCGTATCCCTTTCCTTCACTTACTGGGAGAAAAAATAACTCATCATATGCTCTCTCTGTCTCTCTCGGCCTCTCTTTTTCCCCCCTTCTCAATTCCCTTCATTTACTTCCAAATTCATCATGAGAAAAACGACCCATCGCCCTCTCTCCTCTCAGGTGGGTTCTCCCTATCCCCGAGACTGGAGAAAAACAAGTCATCATCCTGTTTCCTTCCTGGCTCACCGCTCCTGCTGCTACGATCCCCATTCTTATCATTCCTCACCTTCATCCGTGGATTCCATGCCACATACCTTCTCCTGACTTCCGCCTCTCTCATGTCCTGGGAACCCAATCGATGGACCTGGGTATGGCCCGCCCTTCTCAATTGCCTTGGAGTCGTGTCTTTAGGCCAAGGGAGGGGGGAGAGCTTGCGGCGTTGCCTTCGATTATAGCATGGGGGAGGAGGTAGGAGATACTTTGAGCTCCGTTTCCGTTTGGGAGATGGGATAAGAGTCGTCGGCGTTGCAGGTGTTATGAGAATTGTTGGTGTCGGAGGTGTCATGGCAACTGTTGGGTTCCCATGCTTAGGTAGTGGGGGAAGAGGCTTTTGTGGCTTTGGAGGATAAATCATCAAGGGCGGCGGGAGTGGAAGTGGTTTATCCGTCAGAGGTAAAGGTGATGGAGCAAGAGGAGGATGTGGAGGAGGCATATGGTTCATCCACGGCCCTCCTACAGGAACCCTACACGGCTTGGGTGGCCTTGGTGGAGGTGTGGGAGGCGAGAAGCTTGTAGGATCATGATATGGGATGTACGAGCCTGGGGAATTGAGCGGAGGAAGCCAAGGAGGCGTCTCTCTTGGATGGAGTGGTGTAGGTGCGATGATTGGAACGGATTCCCCAATCTTCCTATCCTCGCTCCCCTGATCCATGATTACGGCGCAGTGTGCACGAGATATATAAGAACGTTCCGTTGTAGAGGGCAAGAGGCTTAGAGAAGAATGAAAGGAAGGAAAGGGAGGAAAGAACGGTGAAGTCTTTTATATTTTATTTAGCTCTCGCTAACTTGGGGTCAACTGCGGTGTTCTTCGTGAATAGGAGGCTCTGTTCCCTTAATGATGGAGACAATACCGCTGTTCAGCCACAGTGAACAGTACTATTATGGATTTTCTAACAAAGAAACTAATGACTGTTCATTATCACGTTGAAGGATACTAGTTGATATTTTGTAGGAAGCACATACATATTCACCACAGTGAAATCTATGCTCTAGAATTATAGAACGCTATAGTCCATGAGAGACTTTGATTAAGCACACTTAACCGTTGGATAAATCTAGTCATTCCTTCGTATCTTAAGCTAATTAAATCCACATGCAGGTCTTTATTTTCTAACTTATGATCCTTAGATTCACAAAAGAGAATTTAGAACTTAATATATAAACTAGCTAAAGCAAAGACAGATGTAATTTCTAATTTTCCAGATGATTACAAATACATTAAGAGTGAAGACAAGCTTGTAATTTCACAGTAATTCTTAGGATTAAAGCACTAGGCGAATTGCGAGAGCTTTATCACTGAGATGAGTTCCTTTTTCTATTAAGTTGCGAAGGACTAAATTTATGAAAATAATGACTAGACTAATAAACATCTTTATGATAATCCTAAATTTTGAAGCAGAAAAAACAAGTCATTTCAGCAACATTCCAAACCAAAGAAATCTATCTGGATTCCAACCGTGTCAAAATAATCGCCAAATCTCAACAAAGAAAAGTTCTAAGACCTAAACAAAAGAAACCTACGAAGGACACCGCACCCAACCAACCTTAGCCTATTGATGACTACACGAACTATTCTTCCTCGTCCTGTGCCCATTTTTACTCTCCTTTCTCCCACTCCTTCCTCTTTCCCTACTCCTCTCCCTCTCTCTCCCTCGTTCTCTTGTGTCATCGAACCCCATCCTACCATACCGCTCACTCAACACATCAGAATCATCCCTGCTATCACGCCTCGTATTACGTCTCTGCGACAATATATCATCCCACGCCATGCGATGATCATTCGCCCTCACGCCCGCATCCTTCACCCACACCTCCCGGAAACTCATCGCGATCTTTTGCATCTCCTCCCTGCTCTTACCGTCAATCCGAGTTATGAAAGTCGTGTTTAAGTCCTTCCTCCGCTTCTCATAGTCTCTACTCCCAATCCATGCTGGCGGCGGCTCCGTCTTCCTCAGCCTAGAAGGCGATGAGTCTCTCCTCGACTCTCTCACACGAGAAGCCTGACGAACCGGCGAGGGCTTCCGCGGTGCCGACGGCGGCGGCGGAGAACTGCGATAGTCCTTACTCCACGGCATCTCCTCGTTGTTGCCTCTGTCGCCTACAACCCCAATAAACGTCGCATGGATCATATGCGCGAGGGTATAGCGCTTAGTAGAATCCTTGCCACGCGAGATCTCAAACCACTGCTTCTCAAACTGGCGCTTCTGCTCACGATATATCTCATCTCTGTGTGCAGCCTTCGCTCGCGGCGACTGCGATTGCCCCCGGCTATAAGTAGACCGGCGCCGTTTGTAGTTGCTGTGCCACGGCATACTCTCGTGCCTGCCCATCTCGCCAGTCCGCTGCTCCCAAGCGACCTCCATGACTCCTCTGAGCTCGCGCAGCCCCTCGCGGTCCTTGCCAATCGACTTTCGCTCCCACATCTCCTCAAAATGCGCGCGGGTGTCCTCATAGTCGTCGGTCAGCTCGATGTATGGGCGACGCGAGTCCCCAGACGTGCTATTGCGACGGTCTCGGTCTCGGTCTCGGTCTCGACGAGGGCTGCCCGTGCGGGGAGGATAGTAGCCACGAGAACGCCCTTGGTCATAGCGGCCTGCATCTGGCCGCTCCTTGCTCGTCCCTCTGCGAGACTCGGATTCGTCTGGAATGTCATCCCAAGGCATGCTCACGCCCTTTGCTCGAGAGCCATGCGCGTTTTCCCAGGCATCCTTCAGAGTCGTTTTCCAGAGCCGGCAAGTCTTGAGGTCTTGGCCACGGGTATACTTCTCCCACTGACTCTTGTAGATGCCCTTGCTCTGTTCAAATGTGAGGCCGTCGACCGAATCATATCCACCTCTTGGAGGACCGCCAGTAGAATCATTCCTCGGTGGCGGAGGTCCATTATACGACTGACGTCTCTGCGGTCCCGGCCCTCCACCTCCTCCAGATGGATTCCCCGGGCCCTGTTTCGGCACTGAGCCATATCCTCTCCCTGGATCAGGTCTCGGCGGCGGAGGTCTAGGCTCCTCATCCCACGGCATCTTAATATTCACGCCCCTCTCGCCCGTATCCTCCCGCCAAATCGTCTTATACTTCTTCCTCAACTCCTCTACCTCCCGCGGGCTCTTCCCGGCCGTCTCCCTCACCCACCGATCTTTTATTATACGGACGTAATCTGCAAAGTCCTCATTGCCGTGGTCATAATTGCCATAAAAATCTTCTTTCCCTTGCGGAGTCGGACCAGGCTCAGGCCCAGGACCAGCGCCTGGATATCCTCTCGGACCCGTTGAAGGCCTCGGCCCAGGCCCAGGCCCAGCGCCTGGATACCCTCCTGGACCCGTCGACGGCCTCGGCCCAGCACCTGGCATGCCACCTTCTCCTCCTCCTCCTCTTGTCCCGCCCGACTGCATCGGCACGCCCGCCCACTTCCTAAACTCCTCTTTAGACCTGAGGACTGCCTCCTCGCCCCTCTCCACGCCCGCAACCTCGAGCTGCCACTTTGCATACCCGTCCATCGTGTACTTCCGATGCGGACGTTTGCAATCCGCTCGCCGGCACGCCACGCACACGCCGATGGGGTGGCCGACGCCGAACTCCCGGTCCGCGTCCTCGGCTAGGAAGAGGATCGCGTCGATTTCCATGTCCGGCGCGGGTTCGGGGGACTCGGATATCAGGTACATGAGGTAGCCTTCGTAGGTGAAGAAGCGATGGGGGCGGATGCAGCGGGGCTCGCCGCAGACGACGCACTCGGGAGTGTAGAGCAGGACGGGGTTCGAGTGGTCCGAGCCGTCGATGTGGATGTTTTGGCGGGCCATGGTGAGGGATGGGGTTTGGTGGGTTTGTGTTAATGTTGGCGGTTTTAGTGATGGTGTGTGAAAAGGGGGTTAGATGAGAACTGATTATTGCTTGATTGCTTCGGTTGACGCTCGTTCTTTATGAAGCCTTCGAGAATTCGAACTGTTTAATATGAAGCAAAGCATGTGTTTTGAGGAATTATCTCGAGTCTTACCTTCGACGAAGTTATCAGTCGGTCGGTAGAATCTGCGCTCTTTGTTCTCGAAGAGTATTCAGCACAAAGAAGCCGAGTCCCAGAACCCGCAAACCATCAGATTCTCCTCCCTTCCTGCGAGTGCTTTCATTTGTTTCCTTTGTTTGAAGTCAACAAAAAGCCACAACCTTCTCCCTTTAGCCTTCGTTGACGCATCGGGACAACGTCCGGATTTTGCAATATCCAAGCTCTTGTCGGGCGTCATGGATACAAGATCGTAAAGGAGAGGTTCGGAATAGGTGTTCGGTCTCCTTCCCATCTTTCAATCTCTCAAGCTTGTTCGCAAGATTTGATAGCCAGCCGCTGTTCAGTTTGAGATAGGAGCATTGATCTCCTCGAGATCTTTCAATCTCCTAAACTTGTTTGCGAATAGTCACAGCCAGGCCCTGTTCATCGCATCTATAAATCCCCCTCCTCAACCCCGTTCAAACCCAATTCTTCTCCAGATCACCACAGCCTATCATTCCAGCCTTACAGCTTTCATTAACACACCACTCCAGCTCATCAGCACACTTCAAACCCACAACCATCTCACACCACACACACCGACCACACACATTCATTCCCTCACCATGTGCAACCGCCACTACGGGCTCTTCACCTACTGTGGCCACCGCTTCTTCCTTTACGCAACCCGCTGCCGCGCCCGCTGGACCAGCGGCTGCAGGGAAACAGAGACCCAGGAACTCGTCCAGGACTATTGTCCGGACTGCAGTGGGAGATGAGGTAGTTGTGGGGGCTCTTGTCTTTGGTTTGACAAACTTTTTGCAGAGATGAGATGTGAAATGGGAAATGAGAAGGGGAAGGAGCAGAGGGAGGACTAGAGGTAAGGTGATGTTATTTTTTTGGTAGATTTTGCATAGAAACTGTACTGCTGGCGGTATGGTTTTGGATTCTTGGGTTCTGAAGACGCTGCTGGACGGTGATAGATAAGAACGGAGATAATAAACGAAATCTACCAAATTTTAACCTGACTTTTATGATTTTAAATGTGACTTGTGATGACCAACACAGTAATGCCGTTGAGATAAAAATATATGAGTGATACATAATTGAAAAATGAATATCTGAAAACTGAGATTCGTCTTAGTCTCTGAAATATAATCGAGATATGATCCGGTGCTAAGCAGAACAAGATGTAAATGGTACCATGGAAAGTGTAAAATTGGATACAATGATGATCTGAGATTCGGCTAATAACAGAGGAGTATGTATGTCTATCATTTCAACGCTTGTGGAAAGGTGCTTTCATGACAAACTCGATGATACACTGTGTGATATGCTCGGCTCTGCATGAAGAGGTAGAATGTCTTCCTCTACTCCATGGTGGCTGACGATGTCAAAATCCCGCAACAGTATCTGAGTCCTGACGCTCCACTGGGAGGTAGTTCAACAGCTCCAACTTACTCAGCTCTACACTTCGATGGATGGCAGACAACAACCGTAAATGAAAGAAACTCGAGAAGCTGCCTATTCTTCGCATTCGCAACAGAATTCTCTGACAATGCCATTGTGCTAACAAAGAGCTCCAGAAACCCCTAAACAGAGAGCTTGTCCAGTACAGAAGCACGCATTAAGATTTTAAACCTCTTGTCCTTTAAACATCTCCCTTGTCTACTGTCCGCAGGGGAACAATGCGTCAGTTCTCCTAAACAGGCTCTCTTTATCACTGTCCTGTCTCCGAACAATGCATCATCAGAGCCCACTTCAAGAACTATAAGTATGTCCAATATCCCACCTCTAAATCGCCAACCAACAGTCTGCATACGCATCTCTGAGCAGGTACTCAGAGACATACGCCAAATCCAGACCCCATTCAACACAAGACAGCAAGGAGACGTAAGTAGATCTTACCACCAAGATGTCCACCCCTCTCACATTCGGCGTAGAATTCGAATTCCTCGTCCCCTACCTCATCAAGGGTACGCCTGACCCTTCTCCTCAAGAAACGCCCATCGACGTCATTGATCTCGCCACCATCAATGTCCGCTACGAATTCGACATCACCGACGCGGCGGACGATGCCGTCCGCAACCGTATCGAGTCCACCATCCAAAACGGAGGCCATCCGGCCTCGCAGATCGACTACGCTCAGATTCTCCCCACCGAGTGGAACGTCGACACCGACAATACCCTTCATCCTGACGACCGCATGGAGTCCATGTACGGAGAAACCTGGACGCAAGTCGAGGTCGCCTCGCCCGTCCTCCGGCTCCCCCGGGGTCCCGCTCGCATGCAGCAAGTCTGTCAGCTCCTCCGCCGCAACCACCGCGTCCACACGCCGACGACCTGTGGCGTGCACGTCCACGTCGGTGACGAGAACCGCGGCTTCAGCGTCACCACCCTCCAGAACCTCGCCGCCTTCCTGTGGACCTTCGAGAAGCAGTTCGCCAGCCTACACCCGCCGCACCGCCAGGGCGGGGAGTACTGCAAGGGCATGCGTCGCAACTCCAACCTGTCGCCTCACCGCAACAACATCCCCGCGGGCATTGACAAGATCTACAGCACCCCAACGGTGCGCGAGATCGTCGCGCTAATACATCGCACATTCGATGAAGTTGCGATCGAGTACAACGGCCACTTCGACCGCTTCATGGCATATAACTTCACGAATCTGGTCTTCGGCAATGGGAGAAAGACAGTGGAGTTTAGGCAGTTCGAAGGCACGATGGATGGCGCAGAGGTGGCGAACTGGGTGAGATGTTGTTTGGACCTGGTGCAGTTTGCCAAGGAGACGAGCAAGAATGCCATGAGGGCATTCTTGAAGGAGGAAGCGGCGAAAGTGCCAGCGTCAAGTGTCCGGCAGATTTTGGTCACCATTGGAATGGTGGAGTCGGCGCTGTGGGCTGGAAGGAGGAGCGCGAGGCTCTATCCCAACGGATTTAACCTCTGAGAAGGTAAATCGCGGTAAGCCTCTCTTTCTTTCCCTTTTTCTTTGTCAGTTTTGGCTTCTGGGTTATTTCATGGAGTCATGACTTAGACTGTCTAGAAGGTAAGTCAAGAAGGTCTAAGGTCATTTCAAGGTAAGTTGGCGTCCTCCAGGTAAATCGAACTAGTAAGTTCTCTTTCTTAGGTAATCTTGCTTTATATCATTAATACAACTGAATCTCTCTCCAGGCCTTTAGTTCCAGATTTTGCAAATATATTTAATGAAGTGACTCGTGAATTATAGGATTTATTGAATCCCGTCCCGAAGTGCTTCTAGCACATAGAAATTTGCGTGTCGTAAATGTTTTTACTTGAATACGTAAACTTAGAGGTTTACTAAATCTAGTCCCCCAAATTTGATAAATCCAGTCCATGAGATACTTTGAACACACACCCATAAATGTAACTTGAGAAGTATCTTTTCTACCTAAGAATAACCTTTTAACGGGAAAAAAATATAGACTTAACTTTATTTCTTATAGTACGTTTTTTTTTTAAGTATTATTCTAATTAGGAAGAGTGACTTTAAAGTAAAAGGTTAGTTTAAAAAAATTGTACAAGGCACACATACTTGACTTAATTTAAAAGCAGAAGAAAACTCGATTTATATGTAATTTTTACCCTTTTCAGGCATCGAGGACGAAACTTAGGAAATGTTGGACAGGATTTGCCTGGTAAACTCATTGAATTATCATCTAGAAAGGGTATCTATCATTGCTCGCTCATCCCCAGGACCCCAGGGCTGTCAACCGCTCAAGAATAAATAACATCAAAGATATCCGCAATCGCAATCTTAATCTATCTTACAAGTCAAATCCATGCTAGTATCAAGCCTTTCATCCTGTCCACAATCTCATTCATAATAGACATGCCATCTAAACCTCCCTCCTGAGTCCTCTCGCTCTTCTGGCCGTATGTATGTATGTATGGATACATAAGAGGCGCTCTCGAGTTTGAACTCCTTACGCTTCTTCTGCCCGTCCCGTAAACTGTGTCCTCGCCTTTCTCGCCTTCCACCACTTCACCGCCATCGCAATCATCGAAATGAGCCAAAGCACCATGTTGACGAGGTCGATCCAGACTGCGACTTTCATGCGCTCGATATTCGAGTTGCCCTTAGGATCTTCATTGAGATAAAGCTATTCCAGAGGTTAGATCAGCCATGCATCATATCTACTTCACTTACTGATGGGAAGAAGTAAGGGGGAGATGCCATACCTTGCCAAAGATCCCAAACAACACAACCCACAGCAAGAAAACAATCACATCCCAGGCAAACAGCAGCGGCGGCGCTCTGCGCATCACCACTGGGATCATGTAAAGAATCGCCGTGAGCGCCGATAGCCCTCCGACGACTTCCGCGAATATCTGCATTGTCTGTTAGCATATCCCCTGTCCAGTTCCTTTGTCTCCATCTGTATGTGATATCAGACAGGAAGGGTTGGAGAAAACGTACCCATCGTCCATCGGCGCCCACCCCAGCCACCCGCGTATTATGAAGGTCCACCGCGTAGAGACCACATACCGTGAGGGCCATGACGAGCTGGAAGAATCGGAGGACGGTGAAGGCGAGGAACAACATGGGAGAGTTGAGAGCCATCTTTGCCGTCTTCTTTTCTCTCTTACACTCTTTCTGTCGCTGTATTTACTTGCTGTTCGATTCTGATTTGCGCGATGGCATAAAAAGCTGTCTGCTTTATCTCAAGTTAAATATGAGAAGGAAGTTTCTTTGATTGTGTAGCTGCGAGGGCGGTTCTGACAACTCTGTCTGCTGTAAATGTAGTGAATGTCTCAAGTTGTAATTGTTTGCGCAAGTTGTACAGCGGTCATGTTCTTGATTCACGATTGACTGGCACTGTTATTTATTGACTCCATGATGCTTTCTATACTGTATCCATTTAAATGACGAGAACAAAGAGAATGCTTTTTCTTTGTATCTTGCTAGGAAAAATTCACGTCGCGCTCCACCTATTCATTCCCCATTGAGACTTCCCTGCACTTTCCATATCCGGCTTGCGAAGTGATAAACCAACAAAATCCAACAAAATCCAACAAAACCCAGGGTCGCATGGATGAGAGAAATCACAGAAGGCCAATGATCACGATGCAAATACCTGACCCGAGAGTTTTCATCTACCTGACCGAGCTGTCACTTCCATCGATGACGTCAATTGGGCCCTTGGGCCCAGAGTGACAGCTCTTGGCAGCGCTTGCTGTATTGGGATAGGCGTGGTCCCTGTATTGTACTAGCGCGTTTTGGGGAGGGATGTTGGAGATGGAAACATGAGAAATAGGAGATTCACTCTAGATCTGAATTAAATAGTGCCTTTTTATTTTACGATGATTGCATATATTGAATAAATATGTTCAGGATATATCATGAATCATCCATCATCCAAAAGAACGGAATAGACAGACGAACACCCATCTCACTCTCCCCTTGGCAACGATCAGAATCCCTCGCTATGGAAGCGCCCAAGGAGTCTATATATATATCATCACATAATTCTTCGTAAATCATAAAGGAAACCCCTCTTTACCAATTCCAGATATCATCCATATGCCTTCGTCAAATAGCAATCGCAAGCTCAATAGTAAATCCGTGTCGCGCGTCTCGGTGAATCATAAATAACCTCCCTCTCAATAATCCTGTCATCATCATAAGCCGTCTCGATGCGTTCCCTTGACGACTCAACCATCAGCATTTCCCTCTCCCTCTCCCGTGGCCGTGGGTGCTCTCTCTCCCATGCGATCTCGTGGGCCCTGTGTCTTTTGTCCCGGCGAATATCCGTTGAGAGATCCACAAGCTCGACGACATCATCCTAAGATTGTCAGTTTTGCCCATAAATGGAGACAAAGAGAGAAGGGAGGACATACATAGCGTAAGTATTGAAAGACGTAGAAGAAATACTCCGTTTCCTCGTAGTCATACCCCAGCTCCTCGATGGCCTCACGGATCACTAGGTCCTTGGTGATCTCCGTCCACATATCTCCATACCTATTCCTCGTCGGCATCGGCGGGGGCATCGGTCGTCCCGCCCTCCTATCATCCGAGATACTGATCTCAAGCCTATTACTAACATCGACTCTATCATCATCCCTCCCCCTCCCCCTCTCCCTCTCCCTATCATAACTCCCCATACTATCCCTCTCAGGGATAAACTTGCTCCTCCTCACCCCATTATACTTTTGCCACGTGATCTCCTGACTCCCGCCCCCTACACCATCCATTTTCACACGCTGCGTCCCCGGCGGGACATCGATAATCTCCCATTTCTTCGTCGCGCCATTGTACGCTTCCCCGACATACGCCCTCTCCGCCGTCTTGCGCGCGTAGTAATCCACCTCGCTCTCATGCGGCCACATTCCCGGCATTCCCCTGTCCCGTTCGCGCTCGCGCTCGTGCGAGTGTGCGTGGAAGTGCGATGCGTTCCTCGACACAGACACAGAGCGCTGCATCGAGGTGCGCGCTTTGAGGCGTTCGCGCTCGCGCTCGCGCTCATAGAGGACGTCGTCGTCGTAGAAATCGCGGCGGCGTTCGCGCGAAGGTTCGCGTTTTCTAGGCGATGTTAATGGGAAGGCTGGTGCTAATGGGGAGAGGGAGCGGAGCTTACGTCCGGCGGATGTCGATGTCCGCGTCGCCGCGTCCGGTGTGGATGTCTATCGCGGTCTCTCGGACTTCTTGACGGACGCGCGGAGGTGGGGGGAGAGGTGTGCGGATGCGCTGGGGTGGGGGAGGGGTTGGGGCGACGATGGGTTGGTAGTCGAATCCTGTGTGTTGTTAGCCACCGTATGAAAATGGGGAGAGACGTCCATACCATGATCAATATGTCTATGATGTGTAATAATCTCCTGATGGATCGGTGGCGCCCGAATAATCGGTGGCTCGACCGGTGATCCCCTGACACTGCTTGCCGAACTGCTGGAGACGCTCCTCCTGCGCTCCCTCTCCCTATGCACAACCCTGATACTCGTCCGGTCTCTCTGCGGCAATGGACTGGGACTCCTCTCCCGCCCCCTCTCCACCGTCCGCGTCGTCGTGCGGATCTTCTCCCTGTCGTACAGCGGACTCGGACTCCTCTCCCTCTCCCGCTCCCGCTCCACATATCTCTCCCGTCGATATATCTCTGGCTCCGGGCTCCTCTCCCATTGCCGCTCGACCACCTCCACCCTCGTCCTGTCCCTCTCCAGACTCGGGCTCCTTGAACTGTCATCCACATACCTAACCCTCGTCCTCTCCCTCTCCCTCTCTAGACTCGGACTTCTCTCCACATATCTCGTCCTCACATGCTCCACACTTGGACTCCTGTACCTGATCGGCCTCTGGAACGTCTCGACCTTGCGCTCCCTTAGGACCAGTGGCTGCTGCTCCCCCGGCCCATAGTCGTCGCGCAGGAACGCAACCTGTCGATCTCGCCCATCCGCCGGTCGACGATATAAATCCTCCAGATCTCGCGGGCGCACTGGTGCTGGTCGTTCGGCGACTTGGACGGGGCGAGAAGGCGGGGGTTGGTAGTAATCGCGCTCTTCGTACTCCACACGTCTGCCTGCCATGTTTATATCATTTGCACGCCGTGTTACTCGCTGAAGTGACTGTCGATACAAAGCTTTGGTTGCAGTAATGAAATCGATAGCGGCAATGCAGACGCAGAAATCGGAAAAATATGACCTAAGAAAGACGATGGGTGTTTTGCGACTTTAAACTTCGTAGGAGCCTCTTGCAAGCAATTCGATGCTCGATGGAGGGGCACCAAACAAAAGGGGGTGGGCTTGAGCTGGGCATGGGCGGGGGTCCACGTACGGCCACTCCCAAACTTAGAAGCGGGGGGCCCCGATCTTCAAAGGCGCACACACACTGTCAAACCTGCTATTTTCGGGTACAAATCAACCATTCAGGGACGGCAGCGACACGCAAAGTACTGGATGAAATGCACATTCAGCACCTGCCGGCGTCATCTTTTACGATGACGACATTGTGCAGTATGAACACAGCAGTGGTGAGGATGAGGTGGTGGAGTCGGTGGGCACGCGATGCAGAATATACAATGCAAATATAATATTAATATTTAGATGGGATATAATACATCCAGAGAGCATTTGAATATCAGAAGGAATCGACAGTCGCTGGGAATTGCCTTTGGATGCGGGCCCTTGGCGCTTCTTTCTTTGATGTGATCACCGCCGATCCGTCTATAGTTTTTGGGATTTTTCTAATACCATTCCATAGCACAATAACTGACGGCAAAACCTTTCTATCTCGAATGCTTATCAGGCCCTCGTAGATACCCAAACACTGCGGTCTATGTGAGCTGTAGTAATAATCCTGTAAACATCCAGCCGCGCCTGGCTTCTCCCCCACTCCTGTCAGTGGCTGAATGGAAGACATCACGGCCTTGGGCTCAATGGCCGAGGCGTGTTGATGTCTATGAAAGCCAACGGAGGATTTGACCGTATCGTCCGAAGAGGCGCTTAGCCTCGGAGTGGCCTTGATGAGAGTCGTTCTAATCAATGGATACCCCGACTCGCCAAGTATGCTGTAAGATCTCGAAAAATCGCAGACTCCAGATTTTGATAATGCAGCGCGTGAATAATTGTGTGAATAATCCATCCGGATTCGACAGTATTCCCATGACAGGCCCTTTTCATTTCTGTCTGATATTCTTGGCCTTTCGTTTCTTGAAGAACACACCGCCAGCAGGCTGACCTTCCTCATTTTTGATGTCAACATCAGGCGCTGCAGTGATCTTGCTAGGTAACGGCAGCTCATCAAGGGACGGCTCTTGCTTGATGCTTGCGATCTGGTCCGGATCCGGCTTGATTTGGACTCTATCCACAGTTTCGACCTTCACAACCTCTTCTTTGACGAGAGACGATCCCTCTTGTTTGACTTCCAGCACTCCTCCTGTAGATTTCGGTGCTGTAGCCTGGCTCAATAGAGCATCAAGATCATCGTCCTCCGTATTCACTTCCGGATGTTTTCGATACGCCGAACCCCATTTGCTCTTCTTCGCCTGCACAACTTCCTCATCCTCTTCTTCAACAGCTCGTTTCCTGACACCAAAACCTATCGCTTCCGGTTTCTTCTCTCCCTCGGCCTGCGGCTCAAGTATTCGTTGTGAAGTAACCTGCCACTCTCCTGCCATTGCCATCTCGCCTCTAAACTCGTCTGGTATACTGATCCCCATTCCTGCGAGCTGCGCAACCTGCTGTTTCCTCTGAGATGGCGTCGATTGTGGCATGGGTATCGACGGTGTCGGACCACGTCCAAAGCCTGAACTCGAGCCTTCGCCTCCACCGCTCCCAGATACGAGACTATTCAGCCGTGCCACTTCATTCTTCGCCCTGTCCCTGTCTTTCTCCTCTTTCTCATGGCCTCTATGTAAGTCTCGCAGGAAGCGCTTCAGGTTTCCCTGATGTCTCGGTGTCGCATCGTGATTTTGCTTCTCGAGTTTCGTGTCACGGACGTAGACTTTGCAGTGCTTGCACCAATATTTGGGCTATTTGATGCATTAGTTTACTGTCCGTGAAGTATAACCTTACCTCAAACTTACAGTGCTCTTCCAGTATTCCGACATGATCGTGTTCCCAAATATCTAGTCGGATGATGTTGTATTGTTCAAGCAGTGCTCCCGGGACGAGGCTGATGATGAGGCGAGGAACTTTGGGTCCCCCAGACGCGGCTGACAGGCTACAGCCGCGGCGCAACCACGATGATGATTCGCTAAGGCAAAGCTCCAGAATGACGACCTTCGCCTCAACGCCAGACATGACAGACAATTGCTTCAAACCAACAATAGTTATCCATTTTTTTCTCCTCAACCTTCAACAATGGCTTTAGAAGCCGCAACTAGAGCGGCAATGACCTCTTCTACCAGGGCGCTCACCTCCCCAGCTGCTCTCTCAACAAGAGCTCTCCGTCCTCTTTCCAAAGCCGCCGTCGCATACACAACCACACGTGCCGTCCTCCCACAACGACGAACTCTGCATGTTTCTCCCCGGAGACCAGCACCAAATACTGGTCTTATGGGCATGGGCGGCATGGGTGGCTCCTCCATTCCATCCTCTTACTTCCAGCGTCCGTCACTGCCTGCAAACACCATCATTCGATTCGTGCCCCAACAGACAGCATGGATCGTCGAGCGCATGGGGAAGTTCCACAGGATATTACAGCCGGGTCTCGCTATATTGGTTCCGTTCCTTGATCGGATAGCATACGTCAAGAGCTTGAAGGAGTCGGCCATTGAGATTCCGAGTCAAAGCGCGATTACAGCGGACAATGTCACATTGGATCTTGACGGTGTCTTATTTACTCGTGTTTTCGATGCGTACAAAGCGAGGTAAGCTCACGCCATACAGTGCAAGCCATGTCCAATTCCTAACCTCCTTTCCCAGCTACGGCGTCGAAGACGCCGAATACGCCATCTCCCAACTCGCCCAAACAACCATGCGCTCAGAAATCGGCCAGCTAACCCTCGACCTCGTCCTCAAAGAGCGCACAACACTCAACACCAACATCACCGCCGCCATCAATGAGGCAGCCAAGGACTGGGGCGTAGTCTGCCTGCGCTACGAGATCCGCGACATCCACGCCCCCGACGCCGTCGTCAAGGCCATGCATCGCCAGGTCGAGGCCGAGCGCAGCAAGCGCGCCGAGATCCTCGACTCCGAGGGCCAGAGGCAGTCCGCGATCAACATCGCCGAGGGCCGCAAGCAAAGCGTCATCCTGGCATCCGAGGCGCTGCGCTCCGAGCAGATCAATATGGCGAGCGGAGAGGCAGAGGCCATCCTGCTAAAGGCCACCGCGACGGCGGCCGGAATCGACGCCGTCGCGAACAGCATCGCGCAGGGCAAGGAGGCCGCGCAAGGCGCTGTCAGCTTGTCCGTGGCGGAGAAGTACGTCGATGCGTTCGGGAAACTGGCGAAGGAGGGGACTGCCGTCGTGGTGCCGGGCAACGTGGGTGATATTGGGAGTATGATCGCGAGCGCGATGGCGGTGTACGGGAAGGTCGGCGATGCGCAGGCGCGCACGATGGCGGCGCGGCACCGGGAGGCGGGGAAGGCACAGGAGAAGGACGAGCGTGAATATGTAGCGGAGAGCCCGAATGAGGAGATGAAGAGGAGTATGCTTGCGAGCTTTGAGAGTGCGACGCAGAAGAAGTAAGCGCGTGCATGTCTGCCTACCTTGTATAAATAGCAAAAGCGACGAAGATGTAGCGGAAGCCATCTCATGATACGTCAGTTCAGTAGTAACATACGACTCTGTAGTTGTACCTAGAATTCATCTCAAGGCATAGATCTCAAATTACTCACTCGCTATTTTTCTATCTAATATACAATACCGCTCGCTGTGCCGCTAGCAACCCTCAACTACTCCATAAAACCTCACAAACCAAACTCCTCTCCCACAGCATCCAGTCCCCTCTCCACCCATCCCAATACCTCCACGTCCCCCCTCCCCACCCTCCCCGTCTTCGTCAACAGCGGATGTAAGCGACACAGATGCTTCCTCCCCTCACTCTCCACCCCCGCCACATCCGGAATCGCCGCCGGTTCGCACCTCAACTCAACCAGCGCCTTCAGGATCCACAACAACTCCTTCCTCTGGCTCAGCGGCTGCGGCATCAGCCCCCGCAGCGGCTGATCCGCTATGTAAGCTCGCAGCGTCAGTCCGGCCCGCAGGATAAAGTACGGCGCAGCTGCCTGCGCAAGCTTGATGCGCGCCGCCGAGGAGTCGGTGAAGGATACCAGATCGACGAGCTGGCCGAGGGCGACGTAGGATATTTTTGCGCGCGGACTCGGCGGCGGGTCGACGGTGCGGCCTTTGGGGAGGGTGTAGAGGGCGGCGAAAAATTTGTGGGGGGTGTATAGGGTGGCGAGGAGTCCCTCGATCTCGCCTGGGGCTGAGGCGTGGATGAGCGAGGTCTGGAAGAGGGAGAAGGTGAAGGAGCGGCGGGTTTCATCGGGTATGAGGGGATTGCCGAGGGCAGGGATGATGAGGGAGCGCAGGGATAGGAAGGAAGCTATGTCGAAGTCTTGGTCGGTCAGGATCGTGGAGGGGGAGGGGGCGAGGGCACAGTCGGCGGATATGATGCCGTTTGCGATTTCGATTATCGAGGACCAGATGGAGCGGAGGTTGTCCTCGGGAATATGTGACACCCCTAGATTTGGGAGAGTGGCCCGCAGGATGGCGATTGCCGTGGTTGTCGCGCGCTGCCAGGGAGGCGTGCTTTTGGTCTTGATGGTGAAGCCATACTTCAAAACGATGGGCTTCGATAAGGCGCTCAAAGATGCTGCAATGGCTCCCTTTTCATAGATTTCGGGATCTGCGGCATGGGAGGCGACTAAAGATTCTAATAGCAACATAGACTCCTTAGATAAGGCAACATAAGTAGGCTGTTGTTTGTCAGGGTTGTTTGGACTAAAGTTCTGAAAAGCAAGAGAAGCGAAGTTGGCCATTTGCACGATAATTGCTGCGGGAACTCCTTTTATACCCGTGCGAAGCAGTTTGAGAGACTCCAGGACATTGGCCTGAAGAGGGGTAAGGTATTCAATATCAGCTGAATAGCTCCCGATGTGCGCCTGTTGCACTGCGTCGCGGAGAAGATCAAGGATACGTTGGGTCCGCTCAACGTCGGCATAGTCTCTCATCAAGCGATATAGCTCTTGAAAGCAAGACATATATGCTAAGAGACAATCTTGGTTGTTGTCTTTGGAAGTTGGAAGAGGTAACCCACGAGACCAAAGTTCCCAAACTAGGTCGACAGAAGCTCGAGAGAGCTTCGCAGAACCTTCAGAAGGTGTGTTTACTTGTGTTAGGATTTCGCGTAAAGCCTCGAATACCCCGCTATTGATCTCGAGATGATCAAGCTTGAGTAGAGTATTGAAGTGGTTGAGAAGTGTTCTCCAACAATCTGAGAAGCTTTCATGGCCAGTCAATACATGGATGTATGTTGCGAGGAGTTTAGAGACGCCGTTCAAGACAACTACAGTCGTCTCAACCCATGCTTTCTTCTCCGTCACTGAACCACCAGCATTCGTTTTGGTTAGTTGGGATGCTATTGAGACGAGCATTTTGAATATGACAGAATGGAAGCACATGGACCAAGCTTGTGGGCTCAAATGGTCTCCATAGGCGTCGAAGATTCTGAGCAAGGTATGTATCGCACCTGAAAACGGTTAGTCTTCTTATTGATTCCAGGAATTGGACATACTATTTCTGAGCTCTAATCTTTCATCAGTCGTAACACCTGTGAGACGGAGTAACAGAAGCAGCCATAACGCAGCATCCGAGACTGCCTGATCGTCACTCGCCGTCTTCTCATGAAGTTTTTCCTCATTAATAGAGTCTATTACAGCCTTGTCTAGAGAGAAAGACTCAGCTCGAGTTGAGATGAAATCTGAAAGAACCCAAAAGAATGTTACAGTCTAGAAGGAACAGAACTGTCAGAAGCGAGTTCTCCCTCCTCAGGGAATGGCACACTTACCGTTAAGCAGATGTTCAAGTCGTCATCTTGAGTACAGAACTGGTAAAGGGTATCAACAAGTATTAAAAAGCAAGAATTCGGAAGAGAACTAAGAAAGTCGGAGCAAATAAGCTCAAGTGAGCCGAAAGAAGACCGAACCAGCCTGGGGGAGCGAGTTCCCACAAGAGTCGTATTATTTGGCTGGGATGCGTCTGAACGTGACTTCTGTAGGAAGACACTGCCAATGATATCGAACGCAATATCCCAACCGCTGATGAGAGTTTCGCCACAGTGCTCAAGAATGCTTTTTAACCCCTCGAGGACGGTTCTATGGACCTCGATATCTGTAGGACCCGTAGAGAGGGATACTTTCCGATCTTCTTCTTGTAAAGGCAGTAAAGCGCGGCGAAATGTGTCAAGTAGACGCCATTGAACTACACCTCGTGGTTCTTCTGGTAAATATGGGGTATTGTTGGCAGCTTCGAGTACGATACGCACTAATACTTCTGAAGCTCTCAGCCTGACCGAAGGTGCTACAGCCGGCGTAATTGCAGCAGAGATGAGCTCAGTACTCAAGATTGTCCAGCCTGTGGCGTCTGGGTCGAACCCCATCAATCGATCAATGTTAATGCTAGCGATGATCCCTAACTTTGCTAATGCAAAGAAGTCCCCATGATTTTCAGAGCTTGAAGCCGCCGATATACTGCTTACTCTCCGATGCGTGTAGGAAATCTTTCGAGCAGCCGCAGGAGATCTCGTTCTCCCTGCGTCAATTGAATTTCTTGCAGCATCTGTCTCGTCTTCTCTTCCGAAGAGAGTGCACAAAGCGCCAACAATATCAATGAAAGAATCATTCGGGAAGTTGACAGTACTTTCGAAGAGCCTAGATGCAGCAGTCTCAACTGCCTTGATTTCGGTGCCGAAATTGGCAAGCAGGACGGAGTTGTCCGCACTTTGTTGCACCTCCTGTCTAAAGCCCGGTGATGTAGGCGGCCGGCCAGTTCCCTTGCTGGATGAAAAGATGACAAAATCGGCCTGTTGAAGAGTTTCCAAAATGATAAGCCACGCAGGCGTATCAAGCGTTGGGCCAAGGGCAATCCCTAAATTGAGAAGCGCTCGAAGTGATAGGAGGTTCCTCGTGTTCAGTAATGCTGGTGCGGAGTCAATAGAAACATGTCTTGTTTTGTCTGTCACACCTGAGCTGCTGCTTGCTAGACTATCAACGCTGAGTAAACCTCGCGCGTTACCGAAAATTCCATGGCCCTCTGGACCTGATGCAGTTGATGTAGGAGGCGGCGCGGTGAGAGTCGTGAAGACATTTGGAGGCACCGCCGCCTTGCCAAGAGTTGTCAAAAAGGCATCTCTGGGCGTGGAAAGCCGTAACAATCCCGCCACGTGTGTGAATTTTTGAAATGACCGTACCAGTCCATGGAAGTAATCTGCATCTAGACATGCATAAAGAAAGGTGGAGCAGGTGGCCAGGATTGCAGGCCAACATGCGTCCACAATCTCAGCACATATCTTAACCTCGCCGTATAAAGGATGATCCTCGAGCAGAAGTGGGTTCAAAGGAACAGAACTTTTCTTATGAGATGCCTCACGGTCTATTTTCCTGTCCGGAGTGTTCGGAGTGCTGTCAGAGGCATCGGTGGTCTCTCGTGTCCCCTTCCTTCTGGATTTTGAATCGCTTGGAACAGTTAAAGGTAGAATGAACTTTGCCAATCCTTCAGAGAAACTGTTGATGCATGTCAAAGCGAGGCCATATATGTATGATTCGGGAATGTGAGGCGGATCAGCTTTGTCCAGCTGATCAATGCAAGGTACTCGCATAGAACTCCATTGAATGCTGATACCGGCATTATATTCATTGAGACCTATCGGGCTGCTGACAATTCCTGGTAAGCCCGTCGCTTCAAGCATAGCTTGGTCGTTGGACTCGTTGCTGGTCTGGTATGGATTGTCGGATGGTACTGTTGACTGACTTCCTAAACCGATGACAGCGGGCTTCTCGGAGCTCAGTCGAACAAAGGCAGCCACGAGATCACCCAGAACCTTTTTCTTCCCAGATTGAGCATCATATAGAGCAAATATCTCTCTTATGAGTGCCGCTTCAGCAAATATACCTCTGAAGACTTCCATGCATAAAGCTCTCCTCCACAGTGAGGTATCGTGGTCTAACATATGGGTAAGAAGTCCTAAGGCCATTTCGCTTTCCGGCACAAGGATTCGAAGATGGCGTCTTAATAGCGTGTACAAAATCCGAATTACTCGGACAGTGGTTGCGAAAGTCAACTTCTCAGACATCGAACTTATGATGAATGGCATAAGCCTCGTCCGAAGGACATTCGCCTGCTCTGGATGCTCCAGAAATATATCGGCATGATTCGTAAGGATAGACTCTATCAGCTCCAGTCCGAAGGTCTGCGGGAGCCCTGTGACTTTCAGAAACTGCGGCCTTTGAGATTCCGTCAGGAGGCAGAGGTCATTAAACACTCTGTACGCATCATATGCCGATGATCGTAGTTGGACTGTCCCATTTTCCACGGGAGCTTCGGCTATTGTAGGAACCTCGAGAAGAACTTTATCTTCAGCCACAACCTTGTCGAAGACCGTCACCACAAGCTGCTGCAACGTCGCCGCGGCAGTGTTGTTCACAATCCCATTCTTGCTCGCCTGAAGAATCGTGCAGATGTTCAGCACGCTGGCCAACAACTCGCCCTGAATGTCCTTGCCATAGTTTTGCAGCAAGGAGGGCAGAGCTTGCAGTATCTTCAGCTGGACATCCAGCCCTGACGAGGTTGCCTCGTGGAGGGCGTTCAGGACCTCCTTGAGCCTCGACCTCGGTAGGCCACGTGACACAGCCAGTCTCTGCAAGCAAACAACTGCAATACCCGTGAACTTTGCATTCTTGGTTCCGCAGGCGATGAGGAAGGGCGTCACGAAGTTGGGCCTCTGGCTTAAATCTGAGAGTCCATGTCAGTCGTGTCTCACCAAATCGAGGGCTCACGTACCTGCAGCTACCTGTGCTTCGGACGTAAAACGCAGAGATTTCAGCTCTTCCAGAGAGTGTTCTGCAGCCTTTGTCCCGTTAGCAATTCCCCAATATAATCCCTATTCTCCTCCATTCGCGGGGGTTCAAGGAGACGTACAGTGCGAAGTTCCGCGTGCTTCCTCTTGCTCTCCTGGATGAGATTCGAAAGCTCTGAACTAAGAATCTGCAACGACATATTGCCCGATTTTTCCCATATCTCGGAGGTCAAGGCGCTCTTATTATTCCATGAGATATGCTCTGCATTTACCCATTTACCTTTTCTAAGTCTGGCCTCTGGTTCCACGCGGCCATGTCCAGGAATGTTTGTGCCTAAATTGCTGCCTTAGCCACAGGGCCCGAATCATCCAGCCTTGTCTGCCGCTCGACACCCCACTACCCACTATCGCGATCAGTTCTATAGTACCTTGACATCTCGGCATCTCGACTTCTTCTCTGCTCACGAAAGGCTGTAGAGAAGATTGCTCATATCTGGGAGTACTGCAACAGTATCCCTTGCTTGTTTTCTTTTTCTTTTTCTTATCCCAAGCTACATACAATACAATACAGTTGCTGCGTCCTCCTAGCATCTTAGACAGTCATCATGGCCGCCAAAGTCCCAAGGAATTTTAGACTGCTGGAGGAGCTGGAGAAGGGCGAGAAGGGGCTCGGAGCTGGTATGGACACTCCTACAATACTACTATCCGCCGCGGCTGATCTGAACTGATCTGAACTGATCTGAATCCTAGAGGCCTGTTCGTACGGCCTTGCCGAGGGCGATGATCTACTCATGTCGAACTGGAACGGCACAATTCTCGGCCCTCCACATGTGCGTCTGCTCCTCTCCCTCTCAGATGTGCAAATACTGACTGACTGTCCTCCAGAGCGTCCACGAGAACCGAATCTACTCCTTGAAGATGCACTGCGGCGACCAGTATCCCGACAAGCCACCGACCATCCAGTTCATCAGCGAAGTCAATCTGCCCTGTGTCAACCCACGAAATGGCCAGGTCAGCGTCACCGTATACATTTTTGCTCCTAGGGCTCACATATTTATAGGTTGATCCTACGAAGCTCCCATGTCTAGCTCAGTGGAAGAGGGATTTCACCATGGAGACAGTGCTGATTGAGCTCAGACGGTAGGATTAGGCATGAGAGAGATGTTACCATGGACATTTGACTAACATTCCATAGGTACATGGCCCATCCAGCCCACAAAAAGCTTCCCCAGCCTCCGGAAGGCTCAACATATGCTCTATAATGCCAGGGACAACATGATGGATGGATCGTGTGTGACTCTAGTGGGTGTTTGATCTCAGTTATTTCCTCTTTTTCAGGTGCATCAGCGTGGCGAAACTGGTTGAGGAGTGAGAACGAGAACAATCTATTAAATAGCAATGAAATAAAGCTGATTTAATGACTTGCATCGCCGCAAAATGAGACGTAAGACCATGTCCCTCGATATTTGATACTGAAGCACGTGACACATATTTGCGGAACGGGACGCGGTGACAGGGATCATCAATTTCAGGCATGGTGCAGCCTTGCAGCCCGTCATCCCAATCGCAACTTTCTGAAAGTTCGGCATACTTTCTCATAAGATATGCTTCACGCCAGATGAATGCCTCGACAATTCCATCCCCGGAAGCGCGGCGCCCATCGCGTAGCATGTAAGCCCCTCCTCCCTCCCTCTTCCACACCTACAATTCTAATCCCAAGCTCCCCCCAGGCATCGCGCTCTACCGCGCCCTCCTCTCTCAATGCTCGCAGATTGAGGTCCCCTTGCCCTTCGCACACGCCCGCATCCACCCCCTCGCCTCCATCATCCGCAAGCAATTCCGCCGCAATGCCGGCATCGAGAGCCCGACGCTCGTCGTCACGGCCCTGAAGATGGGCTACGAGGTGCGTTTTGTGCCCCCCTCCCATCCTCCTGCTCGCTGGCCGGTCACTAACCCGACCCAGGCAGAAGAACTCCTCCATGCAGCGACCACCGGCTCCGAGGCCGCGAAATCGAAGATCCTCGCCCTCGTCGCCGAAGTCCAGGCCCAGGGCACCGCCGCCCGCGAGGCCGCCGCGGCCCTCAACCCGCCCCCGCCTCCCCCGCGCCGCCAGAGGCCCGCGGCCTACCCTGGCGCGCCGGACACCATCTCCGTCCGCCCGCGCCCCAGCGCCGAGATCAAGAGCGATATGCGCAGACTGCCCGTGCTGATTGGCGCGAATGGGTTCCCGTTTATCCGGGTGAAGAAGCCGCAGCCGGAGTATCTGAACCGTGTGTTGAGGGATAAGATCGAGCGGAAGAGCGTGCGACATGAAAGGATAATTGAGTGGAGCGGGGAGCAGATGGATTTGGCGATTGCAGAGCAGGAGTGGGATGAGAGATTGGGATTGAGCCAGCATGGGGAGGGGAATTGGCAGAAGGTGTTGGTGCAGGAGGCGCAGAGGGTGGGGGCGCAGATGCAAAATGAGAGTGCGAAGACGGGAGAGTTGGGGAGGAGGATGACGGAGGTGGTGGATAGGGAGAGAGCGGTGTGGGAACAAGAGAGGATGGCGGAGAAGAGGGAGAAGGGGAGGGTGAGGAGGAGGGAGTGGAGGAGGAAGAGGAGGGAGGAGAAGGAGGCGGCGGAGGGACTTAAAGATCAGCTAAGTGGCTAGAGTGGAACTGTGGTTCGTAAGGGCCGAGTGGCTCTCTTCAGGTTACTATACTACTATAGGATGCGGTATTCCCATGGCTACGTTGAATTGAATATATGACGAAGCTCCATCCTCTCCTTCGCTGGCTGGTCATCATACAAATCAACCCTCAATACCGGCGGGAGCCTGTCCATAACCACACGCGACCGACGTAGATTACGAGTGCAACCCGCACCCCTAGTGCATGAGCTGACATACTCCCGCGAGGCATAACAAGTCTCATGTCTCCGTCTCATTTGTTCGCTGACTGGTACCACATCTCTACCGTAGACCATTGCCACGAGCATACTTAGTTGCCTCAGCTGCCCTACTGCGTGGTAGGTGCCATTTGGGTGGCACGGATATGACTTCTAACCCGTCACAACAAACGCCTCTCACGGCTTCATGCTAGCCCAAGCTGGGGTTTCCATAGTAGGCTATACTCATCATATCATGTACAGATGTAAACTCCCCTTTTAGAAATAAGTTGCTGGTTGCTGTCATAACGGTGGAACTCATCCCGTAGCTCGTCCCTTAGATATGTCTTCGAGTGGTTATTCAGAAGACCCCAGGGCCTTACGACGATCTAACGAAGTGCAGATGCAGGAAGGTTGAGACACTCGATCCCCGTCTTCTTCATCTGATCATGAACGTCCTTCCTATATCCAACTGCAAGGCGCAAAACAAGGTGACATCTGCTACGCAGCTGTTCCTAGCCCATTGTGGTCCTACCATGTACCGTGAACCGGTGTCATTCTAACCCTGCGGCATTGTGCCATCCACCTAGCGCCGTGTCTTTATGTGAAAAGGCGGAAATCGCGCGAGAGACATCCTACGCTGTTCGTGACTCTAACCGTGCTAGTCCAGAGGTCTTCCTTGTTGCATGCACTAGCTATTTTGGCTGCTTCTTGCTCGACTTCCCACTCCGTCTTCCTAACAAGGGCGCAGAACTCTAAGACCTTCAATCGTGTTCTGCAAGCGTCATCAGCGATGATGAACTTTGCGCTGTACCTAATATGTGTCAGTATATGAGACAACAAGAAATATATTAGTAGACGCACTTATATGGGTCAGATTTAATAAGCCAAACCTCGAAATTCCAACTCGGGTTGAATTGAATACAGGATATTTTATACATAACAAGAGGCACACTTACAGCACATCACATATGCTTCAATCTCCAAAAACGTCTCAACTAGATATAGAGACTTTAAATAAGTAATATGTCCTCATTTCCCAATGCCAATTTGCACATTACCAGAGTCTGATATATGACTATTGAGTGCCAGAAATCCACGAATGCCCTCGACACTTCTTTTACGCCAAAGGCTTCCATTTCCCCATCCATTCCATCCATCAATACCACATCACCCCCCTAAAAATATCTCTACGCCACATATCCCTAGCTCAAAATGCCTCCTGAATCGTCCTGCGAATCGCCAAATCCACATCCTGCGGCCTAAACCCAGGCGCTCGGCCAAGACAGACACCTCTCCGAATAATATCTGCTCGCTATTAGCCTCTATCCACCAAAATCCGAAACGGGGAAGGACAAGCAAGGTTACGTACACTCCACCAGCGTCGAGACGCTCAACGTCACGACCCTCGAATTCTCGCTCGCCGACGAGTCCCAGTCGAACCGCTGCAGCTGTCCCTGCGAATTCGGCGCCGCTTCGAAGGCTCCGGCCGTGAAATTAAAGGCGTCCATGTTCATTTCTCCGCCAACTTTGCTGCCGCCCAGCGCCGGATCAGAGGCGCTCGTCCAATCCGTGAATCCAGCGGGAAAGGATGGTATAGAAGCGTTTAAGAATCCCGTTGACGGATTCATCTCCATCCCCTCCAGGCCTTGCATGAACTCGTCAAACGACGACGGCGCATCGGGGACTTTGGACAGTTGACCTATGTCCGGACTCGCGGGCGTGCGCGGCGACGCGGAGATCTCGTTGCTGGCCTGCGTCACGAGACTGATCGGCGTCGGCACAGGCGCCACCTCCTGCAGACTCACCTTGTCGAGGTCGACGGTCACGAACTCCGCCTCGGCCGGGATATCGATGCCCCTGCCCCTCAGATATCCATCCACATCATTAGCATCGAAGAACTCGCCATCGAAGCCCGGCACATTCGTGCGGAAATCATCCAGCATGTACTTCTCCCTCCCCGCCACCACCATCGGGTCGAACGGGCCCATGCTCCGCCCCGCGCCGTGCTTCGGCATCAGCTCATCGCGCGCATCCTCCGCAAGCGGAAAGTACGTGCCGCTCCCGCCGAGATGCACGAACGGCACGGTCCAGTTGTTCAGGCTGTCCTTCGTCGAGTTCTGGGACACAAACCGCTTCAGCCGGGCCATGATCGCTTCTTTCGTGTGGAACCTCAGTGAGAGTCCAAATACGCGGTTGAACTGCTTCGGGTTCGGATTCGGGTGCGCAATAAGCCGGAACCCGCGCTCGATGGCGGTGCGCTGCAGCCGTCGCGCGAAGCTGGTCTCATACTGCCCGAATGATTTAGGCGGTGTGAGGTTGTGGAGGTCGCCGAGCGCGAATTCGTATGAAGACTCTTGGGGGGGCAGCTCGGCGCGCCAGGTTTGGATGTTGCTGTTGGTACCAGTGTAGTCATTCATGTCGAAGCTGAAGCTGGCATTCTCAGGGGTGGCGCGGCTAATGATTTGGTGGCGGTTGGCGCGGGGGTGGGGCATAGATGCTTGGTCGTACCAAGGTTGTTGGGAGGTGTGTGGGAGAGGGGAGGGCTTGGGGATCTCATATCCCCAGATTGAGACGGTCTGCGTATTGGCGGCTTCGTCTTCTGGAGTTGGCGGTTGTTGCTGTTGCTGTCTGACAGTTTCGAGATCCACGTCAGAATTGCTGAGTTTGTTCTCTTCTGGGTGATTGGAATCGTCGTGATGTTCGTCTTCCGCACATGATTTGGCCAGGGCCAGAAAGCGTTTAGTCGTAGATTGAAGATGCTGTCCGAACTCCGGTTCACGTTGGAGAAGCCCCTTGGAGACGGCAAAGTCGTGAAGGCTGATGAAGATATTGTTCATTTCTTCAGTTGTGCTCTGGAGTTTTTCGACCTGTTTTTCTAGAGATGAAATGGTGGTCTCTTTTCGGTGACGATAGGCTCGTTGTGCCATCCGAATTTGTGTCCGACGGCGCTATATGTCGTGTCAGTATAAGGATCATAGACTTTGAATGTATATGCAACGATGAAAAATAGAGCCTGCATATTGGAGCAAAATGAGATATTTGAAGAGAATAGGATATAGGAGAGCAATGGCATACATCCGCAGCGGTCTCATCCTTGGTATCCAACCTCGGCCGTCCCCTCGCTTTCTTCGTCGCCTCATCATCCGCCTCCTCATCTTCACTCAGCTTCTGCTTCTTCTTCTTCCTCTTCCTCTCCGTGCTTCCCTCTTCTTCCTCCTTCTTCCTATTCCCTCCCTTCCCACTTTTCACCCTCGCTCCGTCCACCTCATTCCGCCGCCCCTCCACCTCCCTCGCACCTGCCCCCGTCGGACTCCTCGGCACCGCCCTCAGCTCCTCAAACCCAAAAATATATCCCGCCGACATATCCCTCGAATGTTGTTGCTGCTGCTGCTGCTGCGCCATCTCCGTCAAGCTCCTCGCGATCGACAGCGTGCTCCCATCATTATATCTCTCCGCACTCAGTATCCCCAATGGATTGGCCGTGTCCGCCCTCACGGCATTCTCCTCCATCGCCGACCGCCTCTGCTTCTGTCTCGACGTCTGTGTCATCGTCGTGTATTCCAGCGGGATATCAAGCAGCGCGCTGCCAGTGCCGGCGGATTGCATGGTACTTGTATCCTCAAGGGCGTCCTCGGCAAGTGCTAGCGCACATTCGTAGGTAGAGATTCACTATGGCCGAGCTTGCTGAGCTTATTACTATGGTGTATTCGCCGTAGCCTACGGCTATTTCGACGGTGGATCGGCAGTACGTCAAGATAGGGGAGCTGAGTGAACCTGATCGAAGCTGAGGTGAGCGGATTACTGATCCTCCCTTAACCCCGCGAGAGTGACTAAGCGGGGTGTGATGTATTCTAGGATATAGGAGTGTGATTAGTGGTGATGATTGAGTGGTTCTTTGTGAGGTGCCGAATCCGAGGCTTGGGCAATTGTTGCACCGAATCCGGGAATGCTGAATTATGTAGCGTTGGGAGGATCAGCCTTGTGAGCGATGTCGACGTTGACATTGACCTTTGGGGAATCCGGGGATTAGGCGCTATGTACCGGGTAGGTAGGTACCTAGGTACCTGGTATGGGGATTCATGGGCGGATCGGCGGGCTTAGCGGTATTCCAGTTGAGGAACTCCACTCTGAGATTCTGAGATTCTGAGATTCTGATATGGAAACTCTAACGGAATACCTATTTAGACCTATGTACCTACACGTGCGAAACGGTCGCGGTGGTGCTCACTTTTGTTGGTACTAGGGGTTTAAGGGTTGTCCTAACAGTAAAGATTAACTTTGTCGGACTGTCACTGTCATACGGAGTTAGGACGACGGCTGTATACTCTATACTCTCCTAATGCATAGGTATCTAAGCACCACCATGTCGCCGTCAGTCGGCAGTTGCATGGGGGGCCGAGGTATGGGGGAGAGGTCTCAGCCTTGTGAGACCAGTCAGATTTACAATACAGCACAGCATGATGCCACGGCGACTCGTTCGGGTGCTAGTTAATAATTAACTATTAACTATCATTAAAGCATCACCATCGCCGAGATCTTGCTTGCATCAAATCGAGCCTCTATTCCAGAAAGCCGGTATCTTCCTAAAAGCCAGTATCGTCCTGAGTGGCAACTATCTTACAGCCGAACATCGCAAGCAAAGAGCCCCAGCTAATACGCCATTCCCTTCCATGCAACCCATCGCAGTATGAACGCCAAACAGCGAGCAAAGAATAAGAAATAATGAGACAGCTCGACCGGGATAATGCTAAGTGTGCGCTGCCAGACAGCAGCCCATTCCCCCTCCCTTTCCTTTCCCTTCCCTTCCCTTCGTCCAAGACCTTTCTCTTTCATACCTACTCGTTCGTTAAATGCCAAAGCCAAAGCCAATTGCCCCAAAATCCAACTCCTCCCCCTATCCCTAAGCGCAGCCATCGAATCGTCGAATGTCGAATAGCATCGAACAACCGAGAACTTTTCCTTCTGTCTAATATGTGAAATCCTTCATTTTCTTCATGTTGTGTGTGCTGTGCGCTGTTCTAACTTTCTTCCCAGATGTCGAAATGAAGACCGGGTATCGTCTGATGTCTATGCAAAACCAAAGAAAATCCCCATTCTCGCCATGTTGTATGCATCGGTATATGTTACAGAGATTAGAGCCCTTGATGAGAATTGTCCATAACGCTGTCTGAGAGATTGATCAGGAGCTGGGCAAGGCAGCGCTTGGTTGCGGCGTCATCGCGCAGGACAGAGGAGAAGGTCGCATCGCGGAGTGGCTCGGGGAGACATTGACGGAGAGCTTCTCGGGCACGAGCATTGTCACTGAGACTGAGGCAAGGCATTACGTCAGCTTGCGGTTTCCTCAGAAAGAGGATGAAGAACCTTACCGTAAGAAGCAGCGCACAACATGTTTTAGCAGTCTGGCGGTCTGTTGTTCGACAAGCTGATTTACCATGTTACTCAATACAGTTCCCACGGCGTAGAATCGTTCGTATGTTGCGCAGATGTAGTTCAGTCCATGATCGTCAAGCAGGATCTTCTGAACAATGAAGATAGCCACTGTCTTGCTCAGCTCAGAGCCAGTCTCCATGATGCGCAAGCAGAGAGGGATGATCTCAGTCGTGAGGAGGAAGTTGATCACATCTGAGCTGTCATTCTTGACAAGAGCTCCGATGACGCCGAGAGAGGTGAGGCGGAGATATTCGAAGGGACGAGACTTCGAGGTTGTGTTCAGGAACGGATATAAGAATAATGGAATGTGAGCTAGATGGGAGATCAGTTGGTTTCCTCTCTTCATCATATGAGAAGCACATACCATTGAGAAACAAAGCTCTGGTCTCGTTGTGTGACGCAACACACTGCAAAAGTGCCAGTGCGTTACAGACGCGGTTTGAAGCGGCAGCTGTCAATTGCGATGGGTTGAGCAGCGTGTAGACAGAGATGATCTCCTGCAACAAAGATGTCATGACACCTTAATTATGGTGTTAATAAAGCCCTCTAGATATCTCAAAGGAAGCGGCAAACATGGGACATTGACATACCAAATGAGTGCCACAGAATGAGTGCCAACTCAGGGACCTGCTCTCTCTTTTTGCTCAGCTCAAGCAATGCGCTCTCTCTGGTGTCCTCATTCAACAGCTCTGCAATCCAGACCAGCACCCTCCTGTTCTCCTCCGTGACACCGTCCATCATGCCCTCCTGTGCATGCCCAGCCAAGTGCGCAGGAACCACTGCGTTGTGCGTCGCCTGGATACGGTTGTAGTGAGCAGCGGAGGCGTGGGCGGCAGCGGCTGCTTGTGCCTGGTGGTGAGTTTGCTGCTGGTGCGTGTGTTGCTGGTTCAGCCAAGCTGGCTCGCCGTGGCTGAAGTTCTGGTGCGAGAACATGTGGGCTCCTTGGGAGAGCATCGTTGACGAGCAAGTACTGGACTCCTGGAGTAGCTGTGGTGTTGATCGGACTGTCGTTGTGCTCGTCTCTTTGTCTCTTGGCCGGAGGGAGGGAGGTTAGATCGAGATGAGGCTACCACAGCACGGATCTTGCCTGGGCGCCTGAGCACGGAGTACGGAGTAGGGCGGAGACGAGGGGGCGGCAACCGAAGCGCTACTTCTCGGTGCAGAAGGCGGTGAAGTAATGATGCGACTTGATGAGTGCGACTGGGGCCGTGCACTCGAACGTGTCTTGCTGGTGGGATATGAGATATGATATATGAGATATGAGAAATGACAAGTGGCAAATGACCTGGATGAGAGTGTTAAATGCTTGTAAAGAGTAAGTAAGAGATATATGTAGAGCTGTGAAAGATATATTTGTAGGCAGAGGATGAACTAGATGAATATGTGTCTGAATAGGATAAATGCTATTGTCATGAGCTATTGTTGCAGGACAATGTGTAATGAATGGTGGGTGGTAGGAAGAATGGCGAACATAGGCGCGAGAGGTTGCATTTATACCGGCTTCGAAGGCCCAAGTTCACAACTCCTGATATTCACCTTGTTGAACCTCAGTTTAGAGGTCCAAGCAGCAGATTGGCAGGCATCGCAGGGTGCAAAATAGCTGTGGGATCTCGTACTAAATACTAATGAAGTCGAAGTGAGATGCTTGGCTTGACCAGACTCCAAAGTCACTTCAGTCTCTCCCACATGTCATGCAATGCAGGCTTCTATCACTCTTCCTCAATGTTTCAACGATTAAACACCAGTCACATTCACTTTAAAGTCAACACATCGAACCCATCACTTAATTTCCTACGGTTATAGCCGCTCATTATACTCGCGCTGCTGACAATCTCCATCTTTATGCTCCAAGGAACGACCAAGAAAACTCCGCAACTATGTGTACTAGAAAGGCAGAATGAGTAGAAGGTTCTACCTCGACGGTCATATGATCCATACCGAGATATGCAGTCGCCAGGCTCAATGTAGAAGAGAAACAGAATGCGCATGCTGGAAACAAAGAAGATTCGTCAACCAGGACCCCAACCACTGCAGTAACCAGATAGATTACTTTTAAATTCAATCGTCACCTCAGTCCAATCGCTCATTGTTATCTTCTTCTCTTTCAAATTTGGTTCGCCAGATTACAAGCGAAGTTCCTTCAAAATCTGATCCGCCATGCTCTTGTATTGCCAAGTGCCACCAGCCAACCTCTTGAATTGAATACCATGCAGCGACAGCAGCGGAACCTTGACGATGAAAATCTCAAACTCGAGAATCATGCTGCCACCAAGATCACTCTGGACATGAGTGCTAGTCTCTCCCGCGGCGTGTCTTGACGAACTGCCTTGTGGATCCCGAGGTAGACTCTCATCTGAGACGTCCGAGTTTGAGTAGCTTCTGTCGGCTGCTGCTGACCTACGAGGTGTCTTTGGCGTTGGAGGGATCCTCTCGACGTCCCTGTATTCGTCACGATCACGGTCACGATCATTTCCTCCGCCAAGGTTGAATTTATTGAAGCTGATCCGTCGACGATGTGAAGATCCAGGAGTCTGCAGGTTTTGACTTCCAGAAGGGATATCAACGACCTTTTTCAAGTCAATACTTGGCATATGTCGGCAATGGAATCCTCCTCGAATTTCACTGTACTCGACATTGAGTTGCTTAAGAACGCGAATGATATCTGCGCGAATAGCATGAACAGGCTTCGTTGACGTCGTGGAGACGCTGAAAAGACCCTTCAAGAAGACTGGCTTTACGTTTTCAGCACTGTCAAGTTGGTCTCTTGATAGCCCACTGTTGTCGGCCATCTCCTGATCAGTCTCTTCAGGCAGATTTGCTTCTTTAGCCTCTTCGCGTCTCGCACGTCGAGCTTGAATGCTTTCTCTTCTCGCATGGCCAAGCGATTTTGCTCTCATAGCTGCAGCTCGAGGATTGAGGTTTGTCTTTTGCTCGACATCGTGAGCCTTTTCATTTGTGGATGATCTGGCACCGCTGGCGAGGGAATGTTCTGACCCGCTTGTTCCTGGGGGCTCTTTGTAAGTTACTCTTGGTCGTCCTTCACCATCATCATCGTGGCGCCGACGGTATTCTGCCGAATTAACACTTGCAGACCTGCTAATCTTATTACTCGTTCTCGTACCGTCCGCTGATTGTGGAGGAGTCAACAAGTCGCGGTGATTTGGTTGGCTGCTTCCCGAACGGAGAAGACTCGTGGGTGGAGCATCACGATCTCTGTCCCTAGGTCGCCGAATACTGAAGCTTTTCCTCAGTATTGATGGCGCTTCACTTGGCGACCTGACCGTCACAACCGGCGGATAGTATTTATCAGCATGTCTTTCTGGAGCATCCTTGCGTCGACGTGTGCTGAATCGCCTAAGAATGCTCGTGGCAGTGCTCTCTTTCTTGACAGGTTCAGTTGGCGGCTCAATGATTGCCGGAGGAGCAGGACCGCTGGGTGTTGCTGCCACTCGGAGGTTCTTCATGGAATCTGTAACATCATCCTCCCCATGAGTTCGTGCACGCGGACGAGTCCTTCCTCCGGTCGGCTTCTCACCAGGCATTTCGTATGTACCTGAGTTGGTATATGCAGCTTTGGGGGGAGCGATCTCAGGCATCTGTAGCAGTGCTTCGTTCGGAGTTCGTGGCATACTCGTTGCACCAGGATTTGCTGCTTGGCGGTCACGGTCTTGCTTCTCCCGAACTAAGTAATAAACGGATATGAGCGGGTGATACGCATTTATCGGATCGCTGCCAAGTTGTAGGCCTTCAGTGGAAGGCATTGTGAGGGTATCCCGGCTGTTGGTAGAACTTCGGCGCTTATAGAAGTCAAATCCGAATCCTCTCTTCTTCTCAGCATCTTTTGGAACCTGGGACTCGCGCTCCCGGATAGCCAACCGAACGGCGCGCTGGTACTCTTCTGACTGCAGGACTTCGGTCAACTGTTGATGGATAAGCTCTGGGGCCCCAAAATCAAACCCAGTCATGGCATGTATGACTTCAGGATCAAGGGGAAGTTGAAGAGGTTCGCGGGCTGGAAGATAGTTCTCCGGAGGAGAGCCAAATCCCTTGGTCATCCACGGATGATTCATGATCTCTTGCAGAGTAGCTCGTTGTTTCGGATCGGTCACGAGCATCCTTGAGATGAGGTTTTTGCACTCTTGGTTTTGTCAGCACAATTGTAAGGATACAGGGCAAGAATAAGCTTACCAGCAGTAAGCCAATTTGGATAGTCGACCACGCCTTTCTTGATCTTTGCATGGAGGGCCTGCATGCTCTGATCGTCGAAGGGAACTTTGCCACATACTAAAACATATAAAACAATGCCAAAGCTCCAAACATCAACCTCTGGTCCGGTATATGCTTTTGCTTGCAATAGTTCAGGCGCCGCAAAGTAAAGGCTGCCACAGAATGTTCTCAGATGGCCTCTTGGAGCAAAAAGATTACTCAAGCCAAAATCAATAATCTTGATATCACCCGTCTTGCTTATGAGAATATTCTCAATCTTTAGATCTCGATGGACAATGCTGTTTCGATGGCAATAGTCAAGAGCGCTCGAAATTTGTCGACTGAACTTTCTAGCTTGCTTCTCCTTCAACTTCCCGTGAGAAATTATGTAGTCAAGCATTTGTCCTCCATTGACATACTCGAAAAGCATGTACCAGTGATGGCTCGTGCGAACCACATCTCTCATCCCACATATGTATGGATGGTCAAGGAGTGTCACTATTGCTGCCTCGCGTGCGGTGCGCACCTCCTTCGAATGCTCAGCTCGTTCACGGTCAGCTCGACTTTGGTGTTGCGATTCGTCCTGGGTAGAGCCACGAGGAACGATTTTCACTGCAACCTGTATTCAAGTGTCAGCAATAAACTGAAGTACGATTGGCAAGTCTGATGAATCGTACCTCTTCCCCACCCTCTGCGCGCCTAGCAAGCTTCACCTTACCCATACTACCTGCCCCAATGGTCTTCCCCAGTATCCAATTGCCCGTCTGAGCAGGTATAACCGTCCGTGACCTGCCTTGTCTTCCAGATTGCTTTTGCTCCAATGGAACCACTACTGGTACTGGCCCACCACCGTTCGAGACAGACGTTGATCCCGCCATATCTGAAGTTGGATAATGTCGCGAGGAGCTCCTATGATGCCCATTTCTTGTCGACTCTGTCCGAACATGCGGAGGCCGGTCTGTCGAGCGTTTTCTAGAAGGCTGAGCGAGGTTCGTTGTCTCATAATCCTGATGGGGCAACACCTCTTCCGCACGACGGGATGTCGGTCGTGAATGCGATGAGTTGGCCCGAACGGGGCTGGGAGCAACAGCAGATGGTCTGGATCTGGTAGACTGAGTTCGTGAGGGGCCTGCGTATGATCGCTCGTCGCGCCGCGAGCTACCCTGACCTTCACGTCTGGACATGCCCTGTGTTTCGATGTCGACTATCGCCGGCGGTAGTGAGGTCGCTGTTGACATTGTTATCAAGCGACACCAAGAGCCCTGAGCTGGGGTCAGTTAATATTGAGCCAAGCTGAGCAGGCAGCGGAGCAAGCAGCGTCGCTCGCTCGAAAGTTAACGACGTAACAAGTTGTGTGCGATCTGGCAGTTCGACAATAAAGAGGATGCGAGGATGTGATGAAGAAATCACAGTAAATTTGGTTGTTCGTCAGTTCTAGGCGTCATCAACACCTATTGCATGGCGGTGGTGGATAGGTGAGGTGGATGGAGTAGGACGAAGGTTGGAAAGGTTGGCAAGCACCAATGCAATGCGCTCACGCTCAGTTAGAAGCGGGCCAGGACAGTAGGTGGGATACGAGAGGAGAGGACGATCGTAACAACAATCATCGATATCCAGAATCTGGCGTGGAAGAGGAGTGAACGATAAGTAGTTGAATGATATAGGTTAGGTAGGTAGATGTTTTCAGGGGAGGAGCTTTATTGAGTTGCAGGCTTACTTGAGCCCTTGAACGTCGAGGCTACCTGTAGTTTCAATCACATCCACCCACCCAAAACGGGACATTAATGATAGCAAACAAGCTAACACCCCACTGCCGAATATCTTCTATCACCCAGAACCCTGCGACTTAAGCACGCAGCATGGCCACATGCGATACTTCTTTCGAGGATATTTATCATTTATCCTTTCCATTTTTATCATTTTTCATATAGAGCTAAAATCATACCTGAGTCTTGAAAGCTCATGCGATCCTGTACATACTCCGTAAGAAGGAGTTGATTTCCCCACAGCGTCGAGCGATCGAGTCCGAGACCAGCGAACTTAGCGCTTAAGGCGGCTAAGATAAGCTGGAGCCGCAACCATCAAGGTGAGACTGCACAAAACTTTAAATTACCTCATTGATGTCGCGCCATGTCCATAAAACGGAGCAGAACTGCCTACGAATCTGATCTACGAGCTCAGCAAAGTCCTTTCGTAGCTTATGGAACTCCTCTTCCTCCGCTCGACCCTGATGTGCGAGACGATGGCTCATATGTGCCCGTGTGGAAGCAAGAGGTGACGGACGAGAGGGGGCGAAAGCGTCTCCATGGAGCTTTTACAGGTGGCTTCAGTGCTGGGTAAGAGATTTCAAAACTGCCATATGGACGATTTACTGATTGACTTTTAGATACTTCAATACCGTTGGTTCCAAAGAAGGATGGACGCCTTCCACCTTCGTTTCGTCTCGTACGAACCGCCAGAAGGTTGAATCGAAAATGGTTGAACGCCGCCCTGAAGATTATATGGATGCGGAAGATTTGGCAGATGCGGCCGAACACCAAAGAGTCCACACAGCTGCTGGTTTCGCTGAGCTCGGTTCTACTGAAGGCGAGGTAGCGAAGAGAGGCGTGTTCGTAGACCTCTTCAAGGCCGAGGGCGAGACAATGGGAGTCAAGTTATTAAAGAAAATGGGATGGCGCGAGGGTCAAGGGGTTGGCCCGAAGGTTCGAAGAGCAGCCAGGCTTGGAGATGACCTATCTGGTGGTGGAGAAGCAGAGCTACACCTCTTTGCGCCGGAAAACACTCGCATGATTACGTTTGTGAGGAAGAGCGACCACAAGGGCCTAGGGTTTGCTGGATCATCGAAACTGGTGCTAGAAGTCTCGGAACATAATGCTGTTAAATCGGAAGACGAAGACATCGTCTTTGGCACAGCGAAGCCGACTACAGCCCAGAAAAAGAAGAAGCCAATTCGTGGTGGAATAGGCATAGGTATACTGAACGACACTGGATCCGACGACGAAGACCCATACGAGATTGGGCCTCGAATATCGTATAACAAAGTTATTGGCGGGGACAAAAAGAAGAAAAAGTTAGCTGTGAATAGCGCTGTGAAACCGGTCTTCATCTCAAAAAAAGCTGCTGCAGCGAGAGCATCACTCGGTTTGCGAAAATGCCATGACGGTCGTCTACCACTCGATGGCTTTATCTTGAGCACTGAACCAGACCCTGTAACGGCCGAAGCAGCATTAAACGATAAATATCGACCTCCAGAGGTACCTGAGGGATGGAAATCTTCAAAAACTCCTACGTCTGGTCCTGCATCCGCAGGATACGTCTCAACTGCCGAGGCTGCCAAGGCATCAAAACTGGACCCAAAGTCACGAGCTGCATTATTGGGCGAAGCACCCTTGCCAGGAAAGTCGGTCTTTGACTTCTTGTCATCTGCGGCGAGAGACCGGATCGCCGCTGTCTCTGGAAAGTCGAATCTCCCAGCTGCTCTAGGCGAGGTTCCAGAAGGCTACGCTATGACTCCCGAAGAGCGACGGCGAGAATTATTCTCACAAATACCGAAAGTAGATACAGATGTAGCGGTGGCAGCTTTGGGCCGCGGCGCTAGTGGTTGGATGCCATATTCCGACGACGAATCTAAACGTGCCCGCTATCGCGGCTATTTGGAGATACAAGCGGGCATCAGAGACGGGTTACCTGAAAAGGCACCCAACATTTCAAAGGATGATTGGTTGAAAGAGCTTCATGAGTTCGCACATTGCGCGCAGATTTTCAAACCTATGACTGGCATGATGGCGACTCGGTTTACATCGTCTAGTTCAACACTCACAACAACTTCGGCGAGTGATGCGGTGAACTCTGGGTCATTGCTCAGCAAGCCCGAACCAAAGCCAGAAGATCCTGCAGAGACCGCAGCGAAAGTGGGTATGTTCGGGCGGATGACAAGGTCCGAGCAAGACTTTTACCCTACCAGGCTTCTGTGCAAACGATTTGGAGTCCATCCCCCAGCCCATGTACAGCCGGATCCCGACAGAGAAGGCGGGCCTCCACAGGAACAAGGCCCTAGTCAACCCATCTCAAAGTCCGATATTGACGACCTGATAAGAGAGTCAAGTGGTGTGAATAGTCAATGGAACACGCGGACTGCGACGGCAAGCACCGAAAATGTAACATCTGTGAAGGATAAGGAGGTCGTGATCGATGTTGAGCGAAACGAGGCTCTTGAAGGCGAGAAGGCTGGAGAAGCTGTCTTCAAAGCAATATTTGGAGACGATAGTGATGAAGACTAAATACAATTCACTTCGAAATCAGCTCTTAGCCTTGATCATCCCTCCAGTATGACTTCGGGCTTTAATATTATATTTTGTGTCTATCAAATGAGATGTTCCATGAACTGCTCTGGCCCTGTAGAACTCGGGATTGGCACACTGTGGCCCTTCTGAGCTGATCTGAATATTTTAAGGTTCATTGCGAGGCCGAGGATGATTACAGTGGCCTAATATGTGGATGCAAACTGTCATGTGTCAAACAATATAAAGCCGTGACATTTAAGATTTTCCACATGTGACATCGTCTAACATCAAAGATAGGTATGCATTTTCACGATTCTTTCGTTTTATTTAGTAGACACTTGGAGTGATGTATAATTTAGATACAATTCATTGCACGTTCTGAGAACTGTAGTTTTGACCCAATAGATCGATGTTTTGTGGTTAGTAACAGATGGTGCATCTCCGCTTCGACATGCATGACGGCGGCTACAGGCGACAGGGTCCACCCCAGCTGGGGGTCCAACCATATCAATAACGACAAGCGAGCAAGCGACAGGAGAGCTCACCATAACGACAGCACTGTCTCTATCTACTTCCCACCTTCTACCGTGATATACGATCTTTTGATACCCCATTGGCACCAGCCGCACAGTTGACGGACTCATGCAGTAGTTCTCCGATTCGAAACTCTCGCGACACAGCTGCCACCAGGCCAATTTCCCAGATTATAACCCCGTACCACAACCATCTGCCATCACGTTGTCAGACACGCCAGAAGCCAGCGACGGCCAGCCCGTGCCAGTCGGCCACAGACATAGCGAGGAAGAACAGGAGCTGAAGCTGGAGGAGGAAATCCGACGCGTCCAGTCACCCCCGCCCCAATATCCGCGGTCAGAAGCCTCATCGTCGTCGCCACCAGGCTCCCCTGGACCGCCGCCATTCTCGTCGCTCTATACCACGACCGCTGAATCGTACAAGGCGTATACACAGGCCGTCACTGTCACTGCCGCTGCGTGCTCTAGCTCGGTCCCCGCTTACGCGCCCGTCGCTCCAGAGGCCTTAGAGGGCCAATCGCTCGTTACCGACGTTGTCGCGGAGACCAAGGCTGCGCTTTCGCAGGACAATAAGGGAGAGCCGTATAAGAAAGACGAGGACAGCGAGCCTCCGCCTGCTTATACAGAGGGATCGAGTCCGTTACTCTCGTTTACATATCTGATGGCGGCTGCAGGAGGTGCTGCGAGTATTCTTACTCAGGTGCAGCAAGGCGGACCACCGATAAACACGCTTGGAGGTGAGCTATATGCATCATAAAACATCTAGTGTGGAGGCTAACTTCTCAGATGTGGGCGCTGATGAGAATATCACAATGGACCTTCGGTATTATTATCAGATAACTTAGTCAGGGGCTAGCTGACACCACCAGGGGCACGAGGTTCACACTATCAAGAGATGAGCTATTAACACTACCTGAATTCGTCCTTTTATCATTATTTCCCAACGGCCTCCTTCCCGACGGGCATATAAATTCCTATCAAGAGGGCGACGCCTTCCAGGTCGACGTATGCTCATTCCAATCTTCCCACCATATACCACCATCTAGCCCCTACATAGCTGACACAAGCCCACAGTATGACCCGGCATCTCTCCAATACATGCTTGAATTCTTCCGCAACGTGGCGCAGACGATCCCTGATGGCTCGACGACCTCAGACAACGAGACGTTGCCGATCGAGCCCGTCGCAGGCTCGGCGCGGGACATGCTGCAGGATCGCGCGGGAATCATCGTGCTGCGGGAGGACCTCGATTTCTACGCCATCCCGCCGCGCCCGGACATCGAGCAGCCGGAGATGATCGAGGTGAAGCGGGCGGCGGGGAAGGCGCTGCTGAAGCAGGATGGGATTTTCTCTGGGCTGCGGAGGAGTGACGAGACGGGGACGACGGAGCAGCACCTGATCGAGATGTTGACGGCAGGGTAAGTGCACCATCTCCCTCGAACAGACGTGCAAAGCAGTAACACCAAACAACAGGGGCTTCAACCACGACGATGGCTGGGGCCACCGGGCGGGCGAGCCCAACAAAGCGGTGATCTGCAGCCTGGCGCTGGCGCGCCTGCGCACGGACATGCGCGGCGGCGAGATGGGCAGCAACGCGGTGGGGATGGCGCAGAAGCTGCTGCTGTTCTGGCGCAAGCCGGCGCGGCGGTGCTGGTGGGAGGGCGTGGAGCTGCAGGACGTCGAGGGCGTGCAGGGGCCGCTGAAGGTGTGGATCCGGAGGGTGTGGACGCTGGAGATGAGCGTCATCGGGCTGCGCTGACACCGGCCCGACACGTTCGAGAGACATTGAAGCATTAATTCGCCAGGCCGGCATGGTCTCATTTGTTATACGCCCCAGGGAGGTTTAGGGGGGGGGGGTCTTTCTTTTCTACGATCGCATGGGAGCGAATGGGGTCGAGCGCGTTGATTGTCGCATTTACAGCACAGCAGAGCGGTGTCCTGGGCCCATGCATGCCGTGCCTTTTTTTTCACGGTCGCTTCTTCTTTTTTATATGTTCCCTTCTTTTTGTCGTCTATTCTTGGGTCGAAGCGAGCTGAGCTGGAATCTTTTCTTGGTGCTGCTTTTGTGGTTTATATATACGGTGGGACTTGAGTTGCTCGCCGTGGGCTGGAAGCTTTGGGCTTGTTTTGGACGGACGGGGGATGCAGGAGGGAGGAGGGAGAGCAGGAGGGGAGGGGACCCCGACGAGAGGGTCGCTGGGAGTAAGTTAATTGGCATGGGGTGAAGTCTCTCTTCCGGGGATGGTAGTCATCGGGTCTGGAGACTCCTCCAGGACGCAGGAAACCGTGCTCGGGACGCTCGAATGGAAGCGAGGGGCGCAGCCATGTCGCGAGCGATGCCCGGGAGAGATGACAGAATACAGAGGATGTTAATCATGACGGCCTTCTCCTCTGCAGTGCGTTGCGTTGCATCGCGTCGCGTTTCACGCCTCATCCGTGTTCTACAGAGCACCTTTTCCACGGCGTCGTGCTTAGGTGCGGAAGGTTGAGGCTCTTCCCCTGGTGCAGATCTACCCTGTACATATGCACTACGTGATACGCCGACTCACCTTCTCTAATGATCGCCGCACCGTCCCCGCTCCGGCCTCAGGCTGCCAGCTCCTCCCTCCCACTCCCACCAGGCAAGAGGCCAAGAGGACGTTTCCTCCCGTCTCCGACGAGATCGCGGAGAAGTCGGAGATCGCGGAGACGGCGGTTTCTTTGCCGATATTACGCACGTGGTTTGCTCTCTGCTGGGCCGTAGCGCTCGCATGCTTACATATGCAGGTAGGTAGGTACATAAGAACATACCTACGTAGAGGCTGAGGATTGATCCCACAGCATCGTGGCCTCTCCTATCTCTCACTCAAGCTTCCGCTGCGGATGTTCTGCTCCTAGCAGGAGGAGCAGGAGGTCAAATAATGGGATTCAGGAACGAGGTGCATCCGCCAATGCGCCAAGTTCGCAGCACCTCCCGGATTAATAATTGCAGGAGCCGACGATGGGCCGGGCGGGGCTGGGCTGGGCCTGGGCCGGGAGGTGCGGTGCTGTATGAGTCACACGGGGGCCTGTGGGTTTACATTACAGGCAATTGGAGCAGGTACGGGGGGCGAGAGGGACGGAGAGGGGTGTTGGTGCCTCAGGTGTTGGTGTTAATGAAATTGCGTACCTAATTAAGCGGGTGGTTGCGCCCTGTGGAAGATCAGGATGCACAGGATCGGCGGGGGAGAGGCCTGGAGAGGCGCAGGGCAGGGCAGGGCAGGGCAGTCTTCTCGTGCTGGGAGTGAGACTGCGGCCGGAGAATGTCCGGGTCGGGGATGTGAGGTTGGAGATGGAGATGCGAGTGCCCTGAAGACACAGTAATGGGGGAAGCACGTGCAGTGCTCAGGGGCCTGGTTGCTGGAGGGAGGCTAGGCCGGAATGAGCACGGGATACTCCGTAGACGAGCGGTGCTTTGCTATACGAATATATGTATGAAGTATGTACTTTCTGTACAGTAGTGTATGGACATACATACATGTATATGTATCTATTGTCTGTATCTGTATCTTCGGATTGCTCCTTTATTCCCCGAGTTGCACGGAGTAGCATGAGGACACAATGAAGCACACAATGAAGCTTTGTCTGCTCTCCCATCCCATCCCTTCGCTTCAAAGGGGTACAAGAGTACAAGAGAAACAGGTGTCGCTGTTTCAGGTGCTGCTTTTGCCAGAGCCAGCGAGGGATGAGGCAAGGCGGGCAGCCTGGCAGCTCGCAGGCATGTATGAGTCAGATACCTCCCGTCAAAAATCCCTCTGGGTCGCCGTAGTCGATTGAGCCAAGGAGCCAATGGGAGGAGCCAATGGGAGGATACGCCGCCCCTTCCTTCCTAGCTGTGCGCGCGGCGACCGTATCGGGCTAGATGCGCAGCTAGGTTCTTCATGGGCTCTTCAAGGCAGACATTATTTGCCCGTTGCTTACTCCGTCTTATGTACCTATCTATGTACATCTCTGCAGTATTCCCCACTAGAGGTACCTCAGTCCCTATTTCGTAACCAGATTGCACTGTGTTCCTCCGTCTGCCAGTGCTAGCCCACTCACTGCCCACTCACTGCCAACCAAGCCAAGCCTAGGAACAACCCTCGCTTACCCATCCATCCACCCCTGTCACAACCACACTCTCGCTCCCACAATCCCCTCAGGCTCCAGCAAAATGTCTTAATAACCCACGTATCCCCTCAGGCTGCTCTTTCTTCTTTTCCTTCTCTCCTCTTCTTCCTCAACCACCGCAACTTCATACACATCACAACAATAATACATCATCGACAACACCTGCAACATGCTGGCTTAAAGCCCCCGTCTCCCCAGACGCTTCACAAGATTCATTTCGAACCTTCAAACAACCTACCCAACTCGACTCAACCCCCTTCAGCTCTTCTCGAAGACCTGAACTCAAGCATTCCTAGGAACAGCTCCAGCTCACTTCAAACCCCCTTCACCATTCTACCAACCGCCTTTACGACGGCTAACTCCCAGTCACCATGGCTTCCCCAACCCCAATCATCACGCCCTTTGGCACCACCACCAGCACCACAACCGCAGCCGCTCCAGCTCTCGGATTATCATCAACCCTCTCAGGACTTCGTGCTCTTCCCGCGTCGTTCTCTCGAGGCGTCTCCCAACGCTCAGAACATCCCTAGTCTGTCCCACAACCACGCCTTAAGTGGTTCCCATCGTCGTCACTCAGCAAACCCGACTTCTGCCCCGTCGCTGCAGAACCAGAGAGTCGCCGCGATCATCCAAAGCACAGGACATTCAGTTTCTTCTCCAGCCTTCCAAACTCGGTATAATCCCAGCGTCGCCCAGACTCAGCAACAGCAGCAGTTCTACGCCGCGTCCGCTCCTTCTTCGTCAGCCGCCCTGCACCCTCAGAACAGGATTCGCCCGCAAGTTCCGCTTTTTCCATCCAAATACCCCATCCAGACAGTCAAGATGGCTCAAGGTAATGCATATTATTCACTTCCGCGTGACTCACGCTCACATTCACTAGACATGGACTTGTTCGACGACGCCTACGGTTCTTTTGACCTGGACAACGATCTCGTTGTCGCCTTCCCGGACTTGAATTACAAATACTCTCCAGCCGTGCCAACGATGTACTCTCCAGCACCACCAATGAGCCGTTCTGATTCAACTTCCACAAGCATGGGCACCGTATCTCCACAGGACCTTATGGTCCGAGATCCATCCTTCTCCACGCCGAATTCCACGGCGTTCACGAACCTGACTTCTCCATCGCAATACGACCAGTCACCCGATTACCTGGATGGCTTCGAGGTCTCGCCCATGTACCCCGGCGACGACGTCACCCACCACAACGATCCCTGGTTTCCACTCTTCCCAGAGGGCGAGACCAACTACGCTGCCGACCCCGTCGTCGTCGCGTCACCTCTCGAGAAGAACGAAGAGCTCGAGGTTGGCGATGCACTTCGAAGTCAGCGCCGTCGCTCGGCCGGGTCTCCTACCTCAAGCAACAAGGCCTCGTCGTCTTCCGGCGTGAGCGCGCGCAAGCGCAACCAGCCTCTCCCGCCCATCATCGTCGAGGACCCGACCGACACGATCGCCATCAAACGGGCGCGCAACACGCTCGCGGCGCGCAAGTCCAGGCAGAAGAAGATGGAGAGGTTCGATGAACTGGAGGAGGAGATCGCGGCTCTGAAGGCCGATCGCGATATGTGGAAGGCGAAGGCGCTAGCGAGGGGCAATTGACCTGACGATATTTATTTTGCTCGCTGGTGCAATCATGATTGGGGTTCGGGGATGCCCTTCGGGGTTGTCTCTCCGGCCTCTTGCGGTAGTTTAGGAGGCGATAGTGGCGGCATATGTCCCGCAGGGGGATAGAGCAAAGCGCCAGCTATTCGCCGTTGGGAGTTTTTCAAAAGTTCTTGTCTTTCTTTTCCGCTTTCTTTCACATGTATTTTCCTTGGGTGCGCCAGATATGGGCGGGGATGGATTCATCTACTCTGATGATGAGGTCGAAATGATGATGTGTAGGGGGAGGATAAGAAAAGTTCTCTGGGGGTTTATGTTCATGACAGCGTTGAGTTTCTTCCGGCCCTTTCCATTTGGAGGGTTTCACGATTGCGATGGCTTTTGAGTGTTCCGACTCTTCCCTTACTGTGGCATCAGAGGGGGAGAGGGACGGTGACCCGATTGCTCGATACACCTGGTACTAATAGTTTCTTTCCTTGACGGCGGTCTTAGCCGTTCGCGAGATGTTTATTTAGGGGAGGGGGAATGAAATATGCGTTGACTTCGAAATTTGACTTGGTGCACGAGTGAACTGGATGTGATGTCATCTGCTGGCTAATTATAAATGTGAAATGGTCGACGGTGCCTTGGATGTGACACCAGTGTAAGTCAAGGGCGGAGGTCGGGTCATCCTGCAAGTTCACACTCTCTGAGGAGAGGAGCCTTGCGAGACTTTGCCTACGTAAAGAAAACAATCTCTGGGGTCACGAATAATGCCGTCGGCCTAGTCGCAGGACACTCGAATTCCTCGATCAAATATGGGACCACGCGTGCTTAGGTAGGCATCTCCAAGAAACACATACAACGACAAGAACAAGAGGAACCAGGCCGCCAAGAAATCGCTCTTCTGGCTTGGACTGCGGGGGTGGCAGGATCGTCTTGGTGGTGGCGGTGCGATGGACGGCGGCGGTGGGGGAGAGACGGCGAGAGGGAGTCGGCAGCAGGCAGAGAAGGAGTGAGAGTGAGAGTGGGGCCCTCTTCCGTTCTTGAACTTGAGCATCCATAGCGCCCCATTGATTTGATTGTATTTTGATACAGTGGCGGCCTTGTCATGGAATGAATGCCATTCTGCACCTAGGATCCTCCTACAGAGGTCCACTTCTTCGATTGCCTCTTTCCGCTTCTTTCTAGTTTGACGCTGCCATTCTCTTCTTCCATCTAACCTCACACCCATCATAGTACTTAAGACTTAAGAGGGCCGGGTGATCTCCCTGCTCAGGGTGCTTTTTTCTTGGATTAGGGCGCGATCCAATGTCTTGGGCACTGCCACCACACACGAATGCCAAGTCTACAAAGGCTGGCAATCCACCTGGATTTCGATTGCAGAGCTCGAGCGCAAGGAGGAGGTGCGGGTGTCTGTAAGGTGGAAGAGTGGGAAGGCGACGGCGCTGCGTATGTCGCATGGTGAGGCGCGGCCTTGTTGTGTGGTTCGGGGGCGGGGGGGAGGTGGACCATCCGATCCAGATTCACTTAGACTTCGACTTGCACTCCCGCTGCCACTTTCACTTCAACCTTCGACTTGCACTTACTTCCATCTCACGGGAAGACGAAGATGCTTCCGTCGCAAATTTCACACCCCCCCCCCCAACCCTCCCGCGGGAATACGTCGCCAGGGCCGCGAGTCGGGCCATGCGGAGAAGGCAAGGCGAAAGATGGGAGACGTGAAGGATAGAACCTTGCCAGCGTGACAGGAGCAGCTCTCTTTTCGAGGAGATGCATCCAGCTGTCTCTTACCTTCCACGTACGCAGGGCGGCGCAAGCTGGTATCAGAAGAACCGAACCTGGCCCGAGGACAGAAGTATGAAATAGCTGTAAGCAGCTGTAAGCAATTCTCGAAACCGGGCGTGAAGATGTCTCCTCAAGAAACAATAGTATAATGGGGAGTGTGTTGCGGAGCCTGTTGTTGCCCTCAGAGGACCCTTGGGCTACAGGCTTAAGAGTGAAAGCGGAATCGAAGGAATTCTGAGAATACTCGATCCGCCTTTACCAAGCACCTAAGCACCCAAGCACCACCAACACCAGCGAAGTTCGAGCGGCGGAGAAAAAACAACCAGCGCGAATTGTACAAGTTGCTCAGCCGTGGGAAGATGGGGCTGGTGACAGCAGAGCGGTAACAGCGAGATCGGAGGAGATGAGAAGATGAAGAGGAACAGTGAGAATGCTGCGGTGAGAGCCCAGGCTGCCCAGCAGCAGCATTGACTTCGATATCATCTGGAACGCTGACTGATGCAATCTCTTTCCTCATCTTTTCCTCTATCAGTGACCAAATATTTGTTGGGTCTGGCCTTACAAATATGATTACAGTTGGGGTGAGATTTGGCAGAGAAGATGAGTCTTATATATTCACTAATGGTTATAAATCATAAGTCCCAGCTGCACGTAAATAACCGGTACTATCTTGGTTCAAAGATTCGAGTGTTGATTTGGCTGGTATATATGCTTGCTCCCATCAGCCTCCACCATATGCGCAAGAAGATCTGTATCAGGCGTCAGGTCTCCTCGCAGTACCACTTCGAATGGAAGAGGGGACGGTGTACAGTGACATTGCCAGTGCCTTGCTTCCCAAGTATCATGGAGGTCACTTCGTCATGAAGGTCTGATGCATTCACGATGCGATGGAGAGAGGCTATATACAGATACAGATTCATGGCCTTCTCTCTTCTTCTTCAACAGAAAGCATTTATGGGATTTCGAATCACTCCAGGGTCAAGCGAGACAGCAGAACCATATGGAGCGGCAGCTATAAATCGTCTCTGCTTCCCTGATGATCGATGATCTTGATTATCTTCAACAATACAATGATCATCACTAGGTTCATGACCTGGCCCATGGATCGAATTCTGCATATTGAGTATTGTGTGCTGCGAAGCCGCGAAGTGGCGGATGCAACAGTGCTTCTGAGGGTGCCTCACGGCACTGGGTTGATTTCCGAGAAGGAGGACTTCAAGGAGCCACGATGGAAGGCGCTTACGAAGGCACACCATACGGCACAGGCCTGGATCGATGAAATGGAAGCTTTAATAGAAGAGAAGAACTAGCGAATTCATAAGGCGATAGAGAGGCAGAAGATTATTAGAGGACAGGAAAAGGTTTTACTCCGACGCTGCGAACAAACTGATAAGTACCCTCACGTCCAGTCGCTCATCTTTGGTACTAAACAAGAAGATCATGGCAAGAACGCAGCAGCGCAGACTACCACTAGAGATATACCTAAAGTTTGGGAGACGGACGAGGTTGAGGACGATTTAGTACAATCACATTTGAACAAGATGTCACCGGATCTAGAACATCACTCTTCGCCTTTAAGTCTCGGAGCCGATGATTTCGTTGCTTGGTTTGCATCGATTACTGTGTTCAAAATAGAGTCACAATCGATTCCTACAAGTGATCCTAAACAACTCGCAAAACACCTCGCTGTAGGCAACAGTCAGGATGAGGATTGGCTGCAGGACTATGCCACCTACTTCTTCATCTAATGGCATTGACAAAACGGCGGTGCAAGAGTCTCCTTGGAGGCCGAACAATTCTCTCGACGTTATGGCAGGAGAGCAAGCAATGACAGGAATAGCAATGGCGATGGGGAGAAGCATCGTACGTGTGCAGCTGACTAGAATGCGAGGAGTTGTAAGAGAACACAACGAAGAAACGACAAGAGGCGCTGCTTCTGGGTTGGGATCTAAGGCTGTCCATCTTTGTCACTCTTATCTTCTGGTCTGGTGTCTTAGCAGCGAGGCCATCCGCGACCTTCTTAAGCTCTTCATCATTCTTCCGAGTCTGCAGCATGTATTCCTTCTCCATCTCGGCCATTCGCGCCAAGGTACCTCGTATCCTTGGAGAAAATCATGAAATCGGTTTCGACAATTTCATCCCGTTTGACTTCACTTGATGCTGGAGCTTTGGGTTACGTATATGCACTTGCCAACGTCCTGATTCTCTTCAAAAGGGGCAAAAGGTCGGAATCATCCGCCTCGTGCATCTCTGTCTTCGAAGAGAGAGAGTTCATGCATGTCCACGAAGACACAGTTTAAAAGGCCCTATGAGGTTTAAAAAGTCAATCAAGGAGAATTACACCGTCCAGCCAGATCAAATACCTGACCAGTTGATGTGGATGTGGTGTGGGACCAGTGGCACCAGGCTAAGCATGCCCAAGGCGTCGTCCGCGAATGAAGCCATACATGCTTCTCGTAAATAGCAGTTATAGCGCCTGTTCCTGCCGCCTATGCACGTTTTCTCGCTGCTGATTGTTAAATTTGGGAACGACTTGTCATCCAGGATGGCCCCGAAAGTACAAAGCCAGGTCGATTTAGAAAGATCTTCCCACACTTCTTTGCCGAAAATTTAACAAAATACAAAGAAGTGCTACACTTTGTGACTGTGAAGGAGACTACCGAAGCAATCCGTCGTGGTCCCAAAGGCCATTAGCATCTGATTGCAACTAAGGGGAAGGATACACGACAAAGGAGCTATGTATCGCCAAGCACTTTGTCGGCACGTGCCATCCGACTTCAACATCTTGGCTTGTGAGCCTCAATTGCCATGGCCCATTGTGCAAAGCTCTATTCCAACGTCTCTTCTCTTAAAATCAAGATATAAAAGAAAGTCCAAGGCTAACGTCCTTGCGTAACATGGCAATTGAACCTCCTCAGCAGCCATGGGATGGTGAGACGGAGAAGAAATTCGAAGGGTAAGCTAGAAATGGTCTTAGGGCAGTGGCAAGTTGTATGAGAGCTGAATCTTGTGCTAATGAGATGGTGTAGGAAGGCATATAGCGAGTACTTTGATCCGTGTCAGGAAGTGGCGACGAGGAGTTTGAAGTGTTTGCATCGGAATGGAGGGAATAGAGAGATGTGCTCAGATTACTTCCAGTAAGTCACTATCAGAGTCTTTTTTTCGCTAGATGTGCTAGAATGAGTTCTCTAGATAGTGTAGAGGTAGACTAACTGTTGTTAAGAGCATATAGGGATTGCAAGAAACAGTGGGTGAGTGGCCATAGAGCGCAGTACTCTCTAGATGAACCTATGTTAACCCTGAACAGATTATAGACCGTAAAGAAGCTAAGAGGAAGGCTAGCAAGCCTTGGTTTGGTGGCTCGGATAGTAAGAGTGAAAAGCCTTCGTCATGAATCTAGCTGCATGACTTAGGAAAAGCAGTGTATGATAATAAGAGAGGAGGAAGAAACGGGGGGGGGGGGGGCGATGCATTTGAAAGGCGCACATAATCAACTCGAGCATTTGCAAGTAAAACGGCCAGAAAGTAACCAGTATCGAGAACGCAGAGATCAACAGTAAATATGGGCGAACATGGAAAAAGGAGACACGGCAAGGCTTGAGACGGATTAGACAGGCTGGAAAGTTTGGATTTGTCCGTTCTGTCCATCCCTGTCGATGGAGTTTTTTCCTTCTATCCATCCAATCCTCCGCCGATGCATGCTCATCGATAAATATATAGTTGGTATCAAAGAAAGGAAAGTCGTTCCAAATATATCGCTCGCATCATCCAACTCAATCCCCAATTCCGAATCCCCAGCACGCTCAAAGGATAAGCTCAAGATCCCTCCTGAAGAAACAGCATCCCGAAGCCCGATCCCGAATTGAATGTTGCAATTCCTTCTCAGAATCATCCCCTTCACAACCCGAGCGTAGTCATGCCTCCCCCCACGTCCTTCCTTCCAGTGCCAACTCCTCCTTCCACAACCTTAACGCCTCCTGTTTCAACTCCTCCTTCGCCCTCCTCTGCTTATCCTCCAAATCCTCAAACTGCACCTTCAGCCCCCTAAACTTCCTCCTTGTCTCCTTCAACTCCCGCAACTCCTGTGACGGAGTCAAGGGCCGTGACAGCGGCGGACTCGCTAATGGCGACGATGCTAACGAATGACTGGGCAGTACGAGGTCGGTTTCTCCCAGCTCGTATTGGTTGATGGGACTGAATGCGGTGTACGATCTCGGCAGTATGTTATGCGAGTTCGAGCGTGTCATGGGCGCCGATGAGGTTTGAATGGGCTGGGAAGAAAGGGGCGGATTAGTTATGTTGCGGTTGCGACTGAGCTGAGTGTCAGTACATCTCCGATGAGTGTTGAACAGCATCGCAGAACTCGATCGAATAATAAACCGCATAAAAGTTCACACGCAAGAGCAAGGGACGTAAGCATTAACTCACTGCTTCGGCAAAATCTGCAGCCTCGTTCTCCATCCGTTCTATCGGCGCAGTGTTCGCCTCATGTGCGGGAAGTATCTTGTCGCCTTCGACTACTACTTCCTTATCCCGTAACTGCCGCATAAGTTGCAGGAAAACGCTGTTTTGGAACTTTTCAGAATGGTTGTCTTTCACACTATTTAGCAGCTGCCCAGCTGTCTTGGCGAGATCATCGTTTTCTTGCTGCGGAGTCATGGGCTGATAGTCTGCATCATCAGGGTGATGAACGGCGTCGGCGCCTATTCGCTCTCCCAAATCCTGTCCAAGTTGCTCATGAGTGATATCTTGTATCTCCTGCGAGAGCGCAGCGCCTTCAGATAACTGTGCTGCCAATTCCGACTCCGCAGCCTGATCAAATGCGCGGGCAAAAGCTTCCTCGTCAAAAGCATCTGCTTGCGCTGCTGGCTGCATCTGCTGCTGCTGCTGCGGCGGCGCATTATAAAAACCCTGTGCAGGCTGTGAAAACATCGGACTCTGGTACATTGGCGCCTGCATCCCAAACGGGACGGCCGCTATACTCGACAGCCGCTCTACGGGTGCGCTGTATGCGTGACGACTCTCAACAGCTATCCCCTGCGTCTGCATCTGCGCGAACTCCTGGTGCCACACACCATGCCGTTGTTGCGCCTGCGGTATTCCCTGCTGTTGCAACGCCGGCGAAGGCGAGATGCTCAGCCGTTGAAAATCGTTCGCCCATGCTGCTGGTCCGGGCTGGTTTATGCGCTGGAGGTTCTGGAAGGCGCCCGGCTGGAAACCTTGGGCTTCGGAGTGCTGGAGGGGAAGTTGACCAGCTTGGAAGGCTTCAAATTCGGGGTCCAATGCGCCAGCACTGGGGCCTGCAGAGCGAAAACCCTAAAAACGCTGGCATCAGGTCGAAGTGTGGTTGAGACGAAACCGGGACGACTTACTTGTGATTGTGGCGTACGACCGACAAGGCGGTCTTGTTGGAGAGTGCGGTCGACGGTACTGTGCTTTTGGAAGTTTTGCAAAGCATTTGAGGGACCGCACATTGAGTCCGCCATCTTGCCAGACTGTTATTATGGTATGTAGGTGTTGAAGGGTCGTCAGAGATTTGATTTTGAATATGTATGTGACGGGGCCGTCGAAGAATGGATCGAGCCGAGGCTATCACGAGGCTGCGATCGTATTACAGTTGTGATCCGCCGAAAATAAGCTTCTCAGAAACTCTTAATTAATCAATTCTAATGATCTCCAAGAGTGAATAGTAAATGTATCCATCAATCCTGAATTCCAAAAGGCGCGAGGCATGTACATAGAAATGAACTGAGAGTTGGACAAATAACTGAACGCGGGGGATCCTCTGCAAAGTGGACCCCGACTATGCACCGTCCTCCAAAGCTGGCCAGCCTTGGCGCATGGGCTTGTCCTCAACCTCAAGAACAAGGCCACGATAGGACACTTAGGAGATCCAACATAAACAACGAACAGCTTCAATCACCACCACCTTTCTCCTCTTGTGCTTCCACTTTGGTCAAAATGGTATGTGCAACTCTGGCGCTCACTCTCGGAAGTTGGAGATGGGCGGCGCTCAAGTATTTGCGCTAGAAACGTACTGATGATGGCTGCTAGGCACAAGTTATCACGAATTCCGGCCACGATGATATGATCGTAGGTCTACCTCTTATACACCTGTCGATATAAAGGAGATGAGGCTCCAAAGGGGAGGCTTCAATGGTGTACATGGAAGCTAACACCGCCTTCCAGCACGATGCGGTCCTGGACTACTATGGCCGTCGCCTTGCAACCTGCTCCTCAGACCGCACAATCAAGATATTCGAGATCGAAGGCGAGACACACAGGCTAACAGAGACATTAAAAGGGTAAGCCCAGCCATCCACAGCTTCCTAGCCCATCTCTTCTTCCCCCATCCGCATTCCCCTTCGAAGCCCCTCACTAACTCCTCCCCCCCAGGCACGAAGGCGCAATCTGGTCCCTTTCCTGGGCCCACCCCAAATACGGCACCATCCTCGCCTCCGCCTCCTACAGCGGCCACGTCCACATCCATCGCGAATCCGGCACCCCGCCCTCCTGGTCGCGCATCTACGACTTCGCCCTGCACACCGCCTCCGTGAACACTCTGGCCTGGGCCCCCCACGAGGCCGGCTGCCTACTCGCGTGCGCCTCCTCCGACGGCGCCGTCTCCGTCCTCGAATTCGCCGACAACGCCGTCGATCACAAGCTCTTCCCGGCGCACGGCATGGGCGTCAACAGCGTGTCCTGGGCGCCCGCCACGGCGCCGGGGAGCCTCGTGAGCGCGGGCCCCGCGCCGGGCGTCCAGCGTCGCTTCGTCACCGGCGGCAGCGATAATGTGCTCAAGCTGTGGAGCTATGACCTGGCGAGCCAGAGCTACAAGCAGGAGAGCGCCCCGCTGACCGGCCACACCGACTGGGTCCGCGACGTCGCCTGGTCGCCGTCGGTGCTGCAGAAGTCGTATATCGCGTCTGCGTCGCAGGATAAGACGGTGCGCATCTGGACGTCTGACTCGGCACATCCGGGCCAGTGGGAAAGCAAGGAGATTAAATTCGATGCGGTGGTTTGGCGCGTGAGCTGGAGCTTGAGCGGGAATGTGTTGGCGGTTAGTGGGGGCGATAATAAGGTTAGCTTGTGGAAGGAGAATTTGAAGGGAGAGTGGGAGTCTGTTAAGACGATTGAGGAGTAAAGGAATGGAGTAGATGGATAAAGATAGCAAGGAGGATTCAGTGCAGGTGTGCTGTTATGGTCAATTTGGCGTTGAAAGGAAAAGCAAGTAAGCATACCCGGTCTTACAGAGGGCTGAGCATAGAGGATTGAAGAACTTGTCCATGTCCCTTTCACTCTTCTTTAAACAGTCATCTCGCATTTGTGTGGCCAAACGGGCAAGCGAAATATTCGTCAGTGTTCGCGTGGGTAACTATCTCCTATTCATTGCCATAAGGCCTCCACTGACATGGCTTGCCACGAAACCTCTTATGTGTATATATGCGAGAGTTCTATGAAGGAAGTTTTCTTAATCATTGATGTCCCCAAGTGGGTATTCTGCAGTGCGTCTATTTGTCTGTTGAGGGTATCTATATATTTTTGTCGCAACGCTTGTTCATAAATCGTAATCGGAAAGCGCTCAATATGCGCCGAAATCAGAGCAGAAAAAAAAGTTTTGGAATGATCCCGGTAAGTTGTCAGCCATTTTCATCTCCATCATCTCATGCATTTGTCGTTTCTTGTCGAAGGAGCTCCAGACTCTTATGTCATCACTGACTTGGCTCGAAATGCCGTGTCATCACTAATGGATGGTGTTTTCTTCGACGTGGTCTAGGAAGGCCACTGCATCCTTGATCTTCTTTACCTTATCCTCCGGTGAGCCGGCAACATTCCAATAAATGAAAGGTCCACCATATGAGCGACCACTCGGGCTCGTTCCAAACGGACTCCACCAGCGTCCCAGCATGATGTGGTTTCCGGGTAGAATACAGCCTTCATATGCCCAGAGGCCGGCATTGCTGGTGCCATACTTGCCGTCTTCGTCAGGGAGATACTTCATCATTGAAACGCGTTGAAACCCGGAGATGCCTTGTTGAGGTGGAAGATCATGCATACGGCCATGCAGATGGTAGTTGACTTCGCTGCGACCCAGGCCGAAAAAGTCTTTAGCAATTGGAGTTATTTTTTCTCCGGTCTCGTCGAGATAGTCTCCCGTAGGGCTGCTGTCGAGCCAATTCTCGATTGCAGGTGGATATTTCAGCGACGGTTCATGGCGTATGTCTGAGAAGATTGTGAGATCCTAGGAGAAGGTTAGTAGCTGATATCCGGAGATCTGTGCAATAAACCTTACCTGGAAACCATTATTTCCCTCCGTTGTTTCATCAATCGGAGGTTCAATCCAGCGACCTGTACGAAAATCTTCAAGCTCGTCCTCATGTAAGAAAGCTGGTGCAATCGTCAGTTTCGATTCTGCCTCGACTCTGCTTTTGAATACTCACTGAATGCTCCTTTCCAATGTCTACCCAGGGCTTGCGTTCCGCTCTTAATTTGTCCTATCCAGGGCCGTGGCAGTTCGTCTGTCTCAAGCTGGCTATACATATGTGCAAGAATGCCCTCACCATCTGGCGTTTTGAAATGAAATCTGAAAAAGTTTGCTACATGCAACAACCATTGCATATTGATCTGGTATCTATTTCTTCCAAAGAACAGAGGTGCATCTCTGAAGCATTTATATGCCTGCTCTTGGGAGGTATGGAAGATAGATGATTTCAAATTGCAGATTTCAGGATGCAAGATAAGGTGAATAAAGCAGAGCTTGACAGTCAGGCCCAAAGCTTGCGAGTGTAAAGCTTTCTTATTGGGACTTGACGTAGTGCCGACTCCACTGATATTATCGAGTAGATCAGTGCCTCTGATTGTACCCTGCACGGAGATTTGTTGGAAATACTGGAAGAAGAAATTGTGGTTGAAGCCGCTGACTATCTCGTCGCCATTTTTGTTCCGATCAACGTTACCATTGGCCTCTACATGAAATAAGTATATGTTTACTCAAATCGAAGTCACATTCCGCACTACTTACGCATTATCATGGCTTTGAGCATCTCCAAGCAGCGTTTTTGGATTTTTTGGCTGTTCTCATCATTGTGCTCGAAGGATATGTGGCGTGCTGCAATTCCTTGTCTTATCTTGTATTCCTTCTGCAACTCGACGGCACCTGCGGGTGCTGCGGGATCGAAAGTTCTAAGGAATCGTCTCTGGAAGACAAATGGAGTAACGCACACGTGTAACACTCTGCATACTTCGCTGTAGGCCGTCACGTCTTTGTCGTTTGGGAGGAAGTCGACAATATACTGCTGAATCTGAAAGCAACGGGTCAGCAATCGATGTGTTAAGGCACTGTGGAGATGCTTTATTTCGAAGCACGGCCTCATGCTGCCTGGATATGGAATGGGCAGTGGTTTTGCAAAGGATGAAAGTGTGATGTTGATCACTTACTTCAAGTGGCAGATCAACGAGCGTAACTGTGGGTATCTTCGTCGTTTTCTTGTGCATTTTCTCCGCTGAAATTGGTGAATAGTTATACTCATCTTGGGAAGAAGGTGGGGATGGGTAGCTCGTGAGGGCCTTCCTGGTCCTTGCAAGCCTGCTCGTCTTTGCTTTCTTTGTCGGAGTATACAGAATTTCTTCCTCAGATTCGTCGTTGTCGGTATCAGATATGTAATATCTCTTTGGGGGGTTTGTCTGGGTTGTTGATAAAGATGATCGAGTATTCGGTGTTGATCTGAGTTTGGACTGTTGTGGTGTGAAAGACTGTGAACGGAGAGAACTCTTGCGTTCACTGGGGATGAATACGTCTTCCTCAATATGGCGAGACGGCCTTGATCCGAGGGAACGCATGCTGCTATGTTATTGTGGTTGATGAGCTAAAATATTGGTTGTCAGCGAAAGTGTGGGGATGCGGTTGTGGTATTCACCTACAGAGCTGTGAGAAGGAGATCAAAGAACAGGATTGCAAAATTGTGAACCATGAAAGACAGCAGTTAAGGGTTGAATCACTGTTTATAGTGGAAGAGATCCTCGGTGTTTGCTCCGAGAGTTGCGACAAAAGTTGAAGCGTTTAAAGTGATGTTGAAGCCGAAGGGTTGACGGGCGAGGTAGGAAGGTGCGTTACGCTTAATCAAGGCACATCTCCTAGCTGAACTCTAAATTCCACCTCAGCAGCTCATCAACAATACCTAGTAGTGGATTTCTGCTTTCTTAAATAGTTCTGTGATGTGAAATTCTGGACTGTTCGGTTCGTTCCAGAACAAGCTACGTCTTGCTCCAAAGATTTCGATCTCGACGGGTTCTGCAGGCAACGAAACATCATATTTACCCACTCAAAGCTTGCAATCACCGAAGTACAAAGTTCATATTATTTTCCCTAGTAGCTATCATATGGGAACATTTCCACCACTTCTCATTGAACTGTGCTTGCAACTCTAGAGATCTTCATTTCTTCCCAACAGGATTATGCCCGCCGTGTCCTAACAAGTTAACAACACGGCTACAGGCGCAAATTTCATATATACTTAGTGGCAAAATGCATACAGTATAATTTATATCAATAATAGCTTTTATTACCTTCGATATTCGATATTGATATTGATATTCGATATCAAAATTCAAAATGCACACCGTCTTCGTGGACCGATGGTCTGAGCTCTGAGCTCGCCAGCATGATGCAAGTGCGGGACGGGCCGTACCTTGGCACTAGCCAGTCTGCGATTGAGCCCACACGTGACACATGAGCATCACAAGTTTTTGAAGACGCTATTTAGTATTTAGAATGCGGAGTTCCAAACAAAGATAAACAGTCGCCAATAAACACAACAATATAACTCCCATATTCACATTCGTTGCATCTCCTTTCCAACTTCAAACTGACCCAGTCCCCGTCATTGTCAACTCGTCGTAGCCGTATTTCTCAGTATCCAAATCTCACCTGTCGCGTCCGAGCTCACCCAAAGCCTCCCCTGACCATCCACTGCCAATCCTACAGGTCTAAAGCAAGCGCTTGGGCATCTGGAAAGGTCCGGGTTGCGGAAGAGATCTACTGCTGCCGTTGTGCTGTCGGCTGCTGCAACTGGCTGGCCGTTTGAGAAGGAGATGGTCGAAACCTTGTAGCCTACAGGACTGGGAGAGTTCCTATATCAGAGTATCAGAATTGCTACTTTCAAGAGGGCAAATGCTGAACTTACCAGCTACCATGGAAAGACACATATGCCGTCCGTCCGTCTCTCGAAAACTTCATATCTAACGGCGCCATATGACTCGTAAACGTCAACCTCGGCTTCACCCTAGCCGCCTCACACGCCGCATCATCCACCGTCAGCGTCTGCGTTGTCCGATCAACAGCAAACTGGCTCCCCACCGTCATACTCCCACGGTTCGGAATATTCGTATCCCACAGCGCAAGACAGTTCGGATACCCGTAGTTTCCGCCCTGGCTGACCGTCGATGCGTTCAAAAACCCGTGGAAGTTCATCTCCTCGCCCGGATTCGTGTTGTGCACATCTGTTCCGGAGCGCCTGATCTGATCTGCGGAGTTCTCCACCGTGAAAATGCCGCCTGTCACGGGCTCCTCGGCGATACCTACGGAGTTGCGCAGACCCCAGCCCATCAGCCGGCCCTGGGTTGTGAAATCGTATGGACGGGAGGAGGATGTTAGGTTGGCGATGTAGAAGGCCTTAACCTGCGAATGCCCTGTGGCCAGCCTCTCGGCCTCGGCGTCGATGTTGGCGGCGCTGCCCCGACTGGCGAGGATCCAGCCGGGCTCTTTTTGAGAGAGAAGGATTGTGCGGGTGTTGTGGCCGGCGTTAGTCATGCCAGTAATTAGTGTTGACTTTGGACCCAGAGTCATGGTATTGGGATCATACGGCCAGGAAAAGACGGCGTCAATGGAGGAGGCATAGAGCGTTCTGCCATCTGGTGAGATTTGGAGGCCATGATTGAGCTGGTGGGCAGATCAGCTTTTCTTGCCTTGCGATCGCTGCAATGTAGAAACGAAATGATTGGGAAAGAGAATAGTCTAAAAGGACTAAAGAATAACGGGTTGTTAACCTACATCACTGGAAGTGATCACCGTCGTCTGCTTCAATAAACTCAAACATGTCCCACCTGCATCATTAAACTGCAAATTTACAATCCCAACACCTTGCTGCAGTACCAGCAAATGTCCCAGACTATCCAAGACAATACTTCTCGGTCTGCTTAATCCCCTCGCAATCAGAGTCGCTTGCCATCCTGCTGCAAGGGCTGGTGTATTGTATGTTGGAGTCAGTGAATTAGGACAAGGAGATTGTGTTGATGCTAAGGAAATAAGTGAGAATATAAAGAAGGCTGACAGACGTGAATATAGCATCTTCATCGTTGCAGAGGATGATAATAGTTATCTTCTGAACCATTACAGTCCCGAACTTACAGCGAGCAAAGACAGGCCGTTATAAACATTCCCAATGGCAATATTGGACTCGGCATGTATAATAACTGCTCTTCTATACAATGGAATCACGAGATCCTCCCCCTTATATGTATTTGAAACGAATGCAACATTCCTTTAGCCAGCGAAGTTTACCCATGAGCTCATCGTTCCCAGAATACCGGGATCCGGCCTCTGAAGTGCCGTACCCCGCTCCTGGAAAAGCTGGAGAGGAGCGGGCTACGACACCAAGTTCAACTTTGGCAAAATGTAAATGCCACATGGCATTCTGGCTATCAAATAATATACGGGATAGTATGTACAGTTCATGCGCGGAATGCAGTAAAAACAGTGCGAGCTTTCCTTACCCGAGAGACTAAAATGGCAGCAGTGTACACCTGATAACGTACATACGACTCATTTGCATATCCTGATATCACATCACGCTCAATCAGAATGTCAAAGATGATGCAAAAAGCTCACATTAATGTTAACCTTTTGCGGTCTATCGAGTTGGTTGTTCTACTCAGTGTCTGGCTAGGCAGACACGAACAAATGCATCATGACAAGAATGCACCCCCTCATGATAATATCATTGCCGTAATCCCTCCATTGTTTGGCTCAATCCGAACCTCCCTTTGCATGCAACATAATTTGCGTTGAATGCAACCGCTGAAAAAGCAAAGCAAAAGCCCCATAAAACGCCTCCTTGTATGCATTGCAGTATCGGCGTCTCCTCCCGAGACACCGACACGAAACGGCCGTTGCAGACATATGCTGCGTTGGCCTCAGATATTATTGTAGAGTATGCTACCCGAAAGTCGGTCTAACAAGCGTTTTCGTGATACAGGAAAGAGGAATCAATTCACCCATTTCAATCAGGTGAAAAACCGCGAACCAGAAAGGACAGTTCCAAGTGGAACTAACCGGCGCGATGCGTACACAAATTTCGAAATCTCTCTGGAAGAAGGATGGAAAGCACACTGCCGAGGATTTTGAAAGTAACAAAAAGCCGTAAAGAGAGACGTAATAGTTTCAGGCGACAGTCATCATCTGCATCCGCTGTCCGAGCCTGCGAGTTGGTGACGAATCAATCGTTGCACTTAGTACCGAATTGTTGCTCTGCGTTCGATGCATCATGTTGTTGGGCGGACTGGCCAGAGGATCGCTGAAAACTCGAGTAAAAGCTGGACTTGAATCACGTTCGAAGTGAGGACTTCGATTTGGACTTTGTGTGATACCATCAGCTCTGCGAATGATTTCTGATAACGCACGAGCCAATGCGTTAGCTCGCTGCACGAGATCCCTTAGACTGGTGGTGTCGAAAGGCATCTTGTCCGGGGTCTCGTTAACGACAGTTGAATGAATCGGATCGGAGCTAGCTCTGTGCTGATGCATATTTTCCATGACAGAACGCGCGATCTCTGTAGTATCTTTGCCCGCATGATATTGCCGCGTCTTTTTCGTAGATTGCGTTTCTTCTAGAGAAATCCTGGGCAAAGCAGACCCAAAGATGTCGTTGTCAGGCGAGAAAACCGATTGACGTCTTGATTGAAAGTTGTAGTGTAGATCATCGGGTCCATTTTCTTGGACATTTTTGTTTTCAAAGCCATTTCTGTCGGTTGAGTCAATGCTCATTGTCGTGTGATGGTTGCTTTGATGACCCCTTTCACGAGAAAGCGTAGAAGGCGATTGTGGAGGTGAGAGCGTCTCGTCTTCCTCATCGGGTATTGCGAGAGCGATGATGCCTTCTGCTTCTCTCCATTTATCGGCTGATGGGCCGTCGAGAATACCCTTTTCGCGTGCCAAACTTCGCAACCGCTTCAAGTCTTCGACTAACAGGCATACTTCTCTAATCTGTCCAACATGCCCAACCACATTTGCCTGGCTTGCCTGAATGGCTGGAGGTACAAGCATGGCAACGCTATTACCGGCGGATAGCTGTCCATTTCCTTCGTCGATGTCCATATTATCAAACTCAAAATCATTATCCCAATCCTCGCTCACGTTCTTCGCGCCTAAACCCCATGTCCCAAACTTGGGCGCCACTTTAGACTCGCGATGGCCAGCGATATCAGGAACAACAGGGACGCTTTGACTGCGAACATGCAGAGCAGTAGGGCGATTTCTTCCAACGGCTCTTCCGCCCCGAGAATCCATACCCTGTTTGCCATGCACGGTACTGGGACGTGGGAAATTTCCCATAATATCTACCTTCTCGTGCATAAGTGGTTCAGACCAGTCAAATACACTTCTAGGACGCTCCTGAATCTGGCCACCATTGCGAACAGAAGCGCCAGTGTCGCTAACATCCGCCAATGCCGTACATAGGGCCTTGCTAACTCTTTGGGAGTTTATCGAACTTGTTGGAGGTGAAAGAGAATTGCTTAGTGCAATACTATCATCATCTCTCGTCCAGTCTTCCTCCTCGTCATCATCATCGCCCAAAGAGAGCCGACTGAATTCTCTCGTGGCCAAACAGAAGATTGGTGGAGATGAATGTACAATATCTTCCGTTGGTGTTTCGATGCTTTGCCTTATCGGGGTGCTGTATGTATCTTCGTTGAACCGTCGCCTACTCTTGATGGGCGTTACCATTCCCTCATCTTCTTCCACGATGCTGTCATCCGTATTTCGGAAAGCGGAAATTAATGCCATCTCGTGGAATTCTGATATCTTCGATCTTGCTCCGCTGCTTGGCGGAGACTCATCGAACATAGAATCTAATGGCGTGTTTCGAGCTCTTAAACTAGCGGTCGCTCCTGTTCTATACGAATCATATGCGGTATCGCTCTGGAAATCCATTTCGTCGTCTTCACCAGACGCAAAGCCCTTCACATCTGAATCTGAGCCAACAAGAGTAGAGCCCCGGTCCGAAGCATTAAGTTCAGAAAGACGGGGAGGAAACTGTTGATGAACGACCACCGGGTGAGAAGTTAAAGCTTTAAATCTACCATCTGAAGTACATCGGGACATGGGTCGGATGCTATCAGGAAACATGGGCGGCCTGTGAGTCTCATGATGGGAATTTGAAGAAGACGAAGTGTGCAGCCCACTTAAATCAAGATTGAAGCTCGAAAGTCGTGAGATTGGCGGTAATGGAGATGAGGTACCTCGTGCTCTGTTGTATTGCACAGAGGTTTGAAAATGATGTTTCGAATGCTCTGAATGGCCTATCTCTGGGAAATCTTCCAGGTAGATGGAAGAATCCAAGATATCTCCACGTCTATGATTATGACCGCCGTGAGACGTTGCTGCCCGGGCTGGTGTAGCCGAGATTGGAGCTGAAGCGTTTCTCTGGCCATTTCCACGGCCAAATTCACGTACCTTCGAGATGCGAAGACTATTCGACTTGCTTATCCAATTTGTAGGCGAGCTGAAATGCAACGATATAGACTGGCGTGGACGCTTATGAGGCTCCTCATCACTTGTATGCACGCCGGAAGAATCAAAGTCCGGGGATTGAACAGGCCCTTCCACACCAGCGACAGAATATCTATTCCTGTCCTTATTCGAGGTTGTAAAGTCCTCGATCATTGATGGCTTCATTAGTGTAGGAAGAGCCGAGCCATTGGGTAGGGGAACCCTCGCGGAGGTTGAATAAAAACTATCTATGCCCGTCGCATTGGATACTGTGGATGGACGTTCTTTTGCTAATCTTGTAGGATGGGCTTCGAAATATGGTCGCCAGAATGTTCGGCGTACAGACGGCGCGAACTCGTTAATTATCGTAACTGGGTGGTCTTCATGGTCAGACGGCGTTGACGGCGGCTTCATCTCATCATCTCTGTATTGTTGCTGCAAAGTAACAGAACGCTGATGGCTTGTTGCTGGTCTTCGCAAAGTTGGTATACGTTGATTAGAAGCGGGTCTTGAAGGTGGATTTCCATTCAATCCTCGAACAGATGTTGCACGTTTGACGAGTTTGTTTGGTTCCAAGTGGGCTGGACTGCTTCCACTTTGGGGAACATGGGCAGCAGAGCCATGCGAGCATGTCAAGGATGGTGAATCTGGATCAACACTAGATCCGGGCCTGCCATGTTGTGAAGTTGGTATAATCGACAGGCGTCGCATCCACGAGCCCCTTGAAGACATCGAATCCTTTTGTTCTGCGCTCGCTGGTTCTTGGATTCCAAGCGTTTCTCCAAATTTACTTGCTGAGCCAACTCGTCGTGAACGGTTGATGGGGGTCTCGACAAATGCGTGTGAATGGCTAGCAAATTGGTAATCCGCAGCGTCAGAGGGTTGGATCGGGGACGAAGCTGAGACGGGCCCACGCAGCGGAGTGCTGATGACGGAGCTGGTTGCCGGCCGTAGGAGCGGCAACGAAAAACTCCTGTGCTGTGCATCATATTCTGTAGCTTTTCTCTTATTCGATGCAGGCCGAGCTGGCGTAGATGTAGGCTGACCGAAAACCAGGCCTGTGGCAGCAACCCCGACTGTACTTGAAGCGACAAGCTGTTGGTATTCACTGTTAGCGATAGATTCTCTAGATTCCAGGCATCATGAGGAAATATGGGCTCGGGAGAGCCATGAGTATCTGACTCGACCTGCTTTGCTGCAATTGAATTCGCCAGGATGAAGGTTGCCATGGAAGAGCAAGGAGTAGGGCAATCTTACACTGGGAATTGACTTCATCATGACAGTCTGCAACCACCACAGGCGCAACGACCGAGAGAACTGAAAAGCACCGAGAACGAGACCGACGTTGTGCGGGGACTCATTAGTGATGTTGATGTCGGAGCGGGATAGTTTGGTCAACGATGCTGAGGAACGTAATCCGAATCGAGCGTAAACAACGATGCGTCCAGTCTCCGCGAGAAAATATGCTCAACTGGTCCTCGACGATTGCAAAGAAACAAAGGCCAAAACCAATAATTAGTACGGCTAAAGGAAAAGAAAAGAATGTATGAGCCTCTCAAAGACGTTGGTATGTTGTTGCTGTTGTTGTGGTCCTAAAGAGGCCAGGAATGGTGGAAATAATCTCGTGGAGTCGGTCGTCCTGGAAGCTGTGGAGGCGACGGGCCTAGGTACTTTCGCAGCGCAGGCACAAGAACAACAGCACACAACACAGCAGGGCACGGGACGACAACTTTGGAAATGGTACAAGATGCGAGATGCGAGATGCAAGATGCACTCTCTACACCACAACAGCAGGCAAGCAAGAGATTTGCAGCGAAAAGGCTACGCACAGAGACCGAGAGTTTCTCGTTTCTCCGTTTGTCGTGTCTCGCCGGGAGTTGGATTGATTACCTTACCTCTAGCACTGGCTCGATTTGATCTGGGTCATTTGCCCGCCTGAAGGAAGGCCAATTATTACATACATTATACATACATTACGGCGTTAGTACTCCTGGGCGAATAGAGGGCCTGCAATGCACTTTCTCAAGGTTTCCCATTGCCAGGCCATCCAAGCAAGCTACAGGTCGATCCATGCAAGAGTTTCAAGTATCGCGTTATGGCTTATATGCGCTGTTCCAGCCAGCATTAAATGCAAGCCATTCCTTGGTCCTTATTATTGGATGACTTGCCGCAGGGTCGCCACTTCGTTGTACTCTGAGAAGTACATACATACATACTCCGTATGTACATAGCACTGGACAAAAGACAAAAGGGTAGCACGGAAGAAGATACGGATGGGGGAAGATGTAACAAACACCCTTTCTACCATGCCATGACGAATTATTGTCGTGGACGCCTTGTCGGAGCTTGGCTGAGGATAACGTCGATGGCAGCAAGATCTGGTATGTAGGTATTTATGTAGGTACATATGTCCTTCGTCATCGCAGATTCTAACAAGCTTTATTCTTTCCAGTCTCCCAGACGCCCTGCCCTGTTGCGGCGGCATTGGTCATTCTGCGTGGGAAACGTGCAGATGTCTATATCCGCCCTCGACGCCCCTGAAATGCCTTTTGTCATACGCAACTTATATACCGATTTTATTTCCTTTCTTCCTGGCCTCACAGTGAGGAACGTCGTATCGCTGACACGACAGTCCACGGTGCGTAGCCGCAAGAGAAATGCATCAAGTATTGCTCTCGACTTCATTCTTGCCGCTTACAAGGTCGAAGTCCTGTTAGAAGCCGGGCAGAACAAGTTGTTGTTCTGCGTCGATTCGTCATTGTTCCGGAGACGCAGCCTGTATCAGGGAATATGCCGTCGACTCTTCCGAAGAATTCAACTCGGTCCCAGTCCATTGTCGTGAGTGTTCGGTGGCGCTGGGTTGAGGCGTGATCGCGATCGTGATCATGAGCAGAGTAGTGGGCCATTAAGGCAGCTCACCCAGATCATTGCTGCAATTTTTGGTCTAGCACATCAACTCTCGATCGATTGTACTGGTCGTATACCTGCAGGCAGTACCATGCCTGGCGAAGCTAATGTGAGCCATCCCATCTTCAAAATTTCAAGATCTGCGATGTGATGCTTTAGTTTAGTTGTGATGTGCTCAAACCTTAATCGTCGAAGTACAATTGGCGACGACAGCTAGCCTTGTGGACTAGGTCTCTCTCTATGTCATGAGAAGTGCATTCGAATGTTGATCTCTAGTGAGCCGGTCCATTAGATTATTGGATTTAAGCGGCCCTTTTCGAGTCCAAAGCTTCCTGATCGCCCATTATGTACATGGCTTGATGACGGACTGAGGTACCATCCATCGCCAAGCCCCAAGTCGCTGACGCCACTTGGAAACGCCGAGAGCTGAACGAGGGGACCCCTCTCTTCCTCCTGACACAGTTGAAGGCCCGGCCTCCCTGAAAGGACCTTACGGATAGGAGGGGACCTTAGCTAGGTATGTTTTGCAGTCTGCTGATTACCTACGCAAATAAAACACGCGACTGAGACCGGCCGGCCTGCGGAGACTTCGCGAATTCTTTATGGCCAACCAGTCCCACAAGAACGGCCAAGAACGGTGTCTCCGTTCTTATACAATATTAATATCCCTGTTCTTCAAGGCAAGGAGTCAAAAGTTACTCTATAACAAGCTCAGTATTATGGCAACCTCGTCATTATGAGCGCAGTTCCTCGATTATCCGAGCCGTTTCTGGATCAGATCCATTACCACATGCACGCACGGATTTATTGTCCACAAGACACTCGGAGATTTTTCTTTCTTGCTCAGCTGAAAGCCTGAGACACGGACAAAACCTACGCGATTTTCGTGACCATATTTCTCTGCAAGGGCTTTTGCTTGACAGATCTTCCCTCCAGGTCTGCCGGTGCAAAATCTGTAGGTAGATTCCACTTTCGAAGATCTCCAAAGCTATATGATAGGCCAAATGTGGATGTCTGCCGGTACAAGGTGGGGTAGAACGAAACGGCACAGTGAAGATGTGGTTCTCCGAACATTCGACTTTCTTCCAGTGGATTATTTCGCAAGAATAATCTGAACCAAAAAATTGCGAGTTATATGGGACTCATCTAGGTACCTAATGAAAGAGTAGATCATTGTCAGTCAGAACCCGAGCAAAAGTGGGCGTCCGACAAGCCGGCTGAAATGCAAGTGTCCTTGCATCAGAGAAGCTACATCAAGCCTCTCCTCTCCTCTCCCGAACGAGATAAACAGTATGGCGTGGCCATAGGGCCCTGATTTGACGAGACCACCATGACTGCATATCGACAGCTTATACAAAACAGGTTTGTCATGAGCCAGGAAAAACGACTCGCCAAGAGGATGCAATAAGTCGGGGATATGATCGGAGCAGGGATCATACAGCAGCACTTAGACTTTTCTCCACCATTTGCCATAGATAGATACATAGGTACCTAGGTAGATGACCATCTTTCTGGGAGCACCTCCCTCACGGCATACATCTGAGATACAGTGCCTCCGGCAGATCTGGGCCCTATTTTTGTACTTTGTTGACGTCCTCCTTTGCCACTAGCCATCGCCTCATCGTCCACAACAGTGCCAGCGAAAGGATTGTGTATATAATGGAGGGAATCCCCGCCGTCGATATTATTTCGATAAGCATTGCATTGTGGTAATTGCGTTGTACTGCCTTATGCGATTCTGACCAATGTCATGCGAGCAGTCAGACCGGCGCTCCGATTCCAGCGGCCCAATGATCTTGTCCTACAGGAATCTGTACCTGTATTTATCTCTTACACACATGCAGCTTATTTCACATGATATTCTTCGGATCCGAAGTTCAGAGTTGCATCCGCTCCGGAGTAGTAGCGTTGTAGGATCGTTAAATGACAAATATGAAGGGAAGCGTTTGAGGATTTGGCAGCCGAGTTTCCAAGGCTTGAACAGTCTACGCGTTGCGGCGCGTCGTTCTCACGCGCTTATTATTGGCTATTCTTTAGCGCGGATTCTGCCATGCATTGAGCTTTGACCGCCTTTCATGTTTTGCCACAGGGAAAATGCAACCTTGTGGTCAAATTGAGGCGAGACACACAGATCTTCACCACGATAACTAATCTCATTAATTTCCTCACCGCAGGGGAAGCTGGCCTTTGACGTAAAGGATTAAAGTTGGGCTATAACACAATACCGAGACATCATATACACATTTATCACACGAAGAGCTCCGATCCCGCGCATAGGACCTCTCGGGCCGATATATCTGGCAGCCATAAGTGGCAAGACACAATTGCGGCTCCGAGGCGAACAACCAACGTCAATTTTAAAAATTAAAAATGGAGGCTGAAATCAGAGGATCGATCCCCAATATCGATCCCGTCCTCACGGAGTACTCCGTAGGCTATCTCACACATGTCTCGAACTCCTACGATGCAGCTGTCGAGGTTAATGGCTCGTCGCCACTATCAGACGCAACATCATCGATCACTGCTTTGCTGGTATCCGCGTCGGGCGATGTCTCTGTAAAGAACGAGATAAACATCCGTCGGCTGGTCGAAAAATGGGTAGAGAAGTTCAGCGCGGCCAATGCTGCCAATGTGGACTTGAACAGAGCTTCAGGTGCAGCCAAGAGACTGGACCAGGCCATTCAAGTGAGCGCACAGCGGAACATGTCCTCGACTTTGGGCATCTCGACAACAGGTGTGGACTTGGAATCGGCAAATACCAGGAAGTTGGAATCCAAGGTCGATCGCAAGAAGCTCGAGAAGGCTGAGAGAAAGATTGCTGCCAAGCAAAACAAGAAGGAGTTCAAGGCTGTCGAGTATGAGGCGTCCAGATTGCTGAACCAGCCAGATGATGCTCAGTCTTACGAAGAATTCTTCATGGCCGTTAATCCCTTGCAACTGGGATCGAATGCTCAGGGACAGGCCAAGAGCAAGGATATCAAGATTGAGGGCATCGACGTGACAATCGGTGGGTTAAGAATATTGACAGATACCAACTTGACATTAGCATATGGACGACGATATGGTCTTGTGGGTCAAAACGGTATTGGTAAATCTACTCTGTTGAGAGCGTTGGCAAGACGAGAGCTCGCCATTCCAGTGCATATTTCGATTCTGCATGTGGAACAAGAGGTAATTTGCTGCATTCCACTGTAAAAATATTCAAAACTAATCGTGATACAGATCACTGGAGATGACACCCCTGCCCTGCAAGCCGTCTTGGATGCTGACGTGTGGAGAAAGCATCTCCTGGCTGAGCAGGATAAGTTGACGAAGCAATTGGCGGTGATGGAACTTGAGCGTTCGGTCATGGCAGATACCTCGGTCGATGCCGAAAGGCTCGACCGAGAGCGCGATGCTCTGGATCAGACGCTTGGTGACGTACAAGGAAAGCTTGCCGAGATGGAATCTGATAAGGCCGAACCTCGTGCGGCAAGTATCTTGGCTGGTTTGGGCTTCTCACCAGAGCGCCAGCAATTCGCCACAAAGACATTTTCCGGAGGTTGGCGTATGCGTCTGGCCTTGGCGAGAGCACTCTTCTGCGAACCTGATCTCTTACTTCTCGACGAGCCTTCCAATATGTTGGACGTTCCGTCTATCACTTTCCTTTCTAATTACCTCCAGACCTACCCAAGCACAGTCTTGGTTGTTTCTCACGACAGAGCCTTCTTGAACGAAGTTGCTACGGATATCATCCATCAACATTCGGAACGTCTGGATTATTACAAGGGTGCTAACTTCGACTCCTTCTATGCAACAAGAGAGGAACGTCTTAAGACTGCGAAGCGTGAGTACGAGAACCAAATGGTTGTCAGAGCTCATTTGCAAGCTTTCATCGACAAGTTTCGCTACAATGCTGCCAAATCTTCGGAAGCACAATCAAGAATTAAGAAGCTGGAGAAAATGCCTATTCTTGAGGCACCGGAAAGCGAGTACAGTGTGCACTTTAAGTTCCCCGATGTGGAGAAGCTTTCGCCTCCCATCGTTCAGATGACGGATGTGAGCTTCGGATACACACCTGACAAGCTACTTCTTAGGAACGTGGATCTGGATGTTCAGCTTGATTCGCGTATTGGTATTGTTGGACCCAACGGTGCTGGTAAAACAACAGTACTTAAGCTGTTGATTGGCAAGTTGACTCCAACAAAGGGTCTGATTTCTCAGAATCCGAGACTTAGAATTGGCTTCTTTGCCCAGCATCACGTTGATGCTTTGGATTTGAACACCAGCGCTGTCAGCTTTATGTCGAAGAACTTCCCAGGAAAAGGTGATGAGGAATACCGAAGACATCTTGGTGCTTTCGGTATCACTGGTATGACTGGTCTGCAGAAGATGGAACTGCTCTCTGGAGGTCAAAAGTCCAGAGTTGCATTTGCATGTTTGTCTTTGCAAAACCCACATATCTTGGTTCTTGACGAACCTTCTAATCACTTGGATATTGAAGCCATGGATGCGTTGTCTCAAGCATTACAACAGTTCCAGGGCGGCGTACTCATGGTTTCTCACGATGTTACCATGTTACAGACCGTCTGTACTTCGTTGTGGGTTTGCGACAATGGCACTGTGGAGAAGTTCCCTGGCGATGTTCAGGCATATAAGAAGAGAATCACAGCGCAGGCCGACGCGGCTGGTGTTGTGGCAGCTCATTAAGGATGAAAAATAAGGGAAGGGCAATCTGGGACGTGTGAAGGATGAACTGTAGATTAACTATCAATCATCGAGCCTCAAAGCCAATCTGTGTGATAAGCCATAGTGAAGGGCTAATGCAACACCTGGTATGAATCATCGTCGATATTGTTGCCCTGATTGATGTTCCTGTGCCTAGTGCGATATCGAAGCCCAACGCGTTCTTAGTGCCAAGACCCTGAAGCTAATTCAGGGGTAAACAAACCCTTTAAAAGGAGCTCAAGAGCGAGCAAACAACGCAAGACTCCATGTTATAACTTTAATCTCTATCATTGGGATCCTACAATTCTATTATGCCATTGAGGTTCGATGTACAATAGTGGTCTGAGGACGGCAAGGTAATAACTCCGGGCATACCACACAGCCGCATTGCATTGTTGAGAACGGAGGTAGGACGAGAAGGGAAGGATATCAACATATGCATCATAATATCATAATATCATAATATAGAATCGGGAGCGTACTACATACATACTACTATGCTCCTATGAGTCCACGAGAATCTTTGACGCGTGACACTGTACACAACCGCACTCCCACAACAGCGTTGTCCTCCCCAATCCTCTGAACACTCACTCTCTTTTGTTTACAGGGGAAGGTGGATTCCACGCTAGTGCCCTCTCAATTTGGCAAGGTCAACAACACAGCTACACCGCTTAATTTCGTCCTTCACCCACAACACAACCCCCTCCACATCAACGACCCAGCAATCAACGTCTGCTGTCTCAACCTCCATCTCCTGTCCATAGATTTGCTTCGGAATCTCGAACATCAAACTACATTCAAGATGCGTGAAATCGTACGTTATACTCGACTTCCCCGAGCTCATCGCTGGGCTGCGACGCGTCTCAGCAGCTCCTGAACGCTAGCCCCACCGACATCTCCCAGAAGAACAGATTGGCTAACCAGGTGTTTGTGTGTTTATAGGTTCATCTCCAGACCGGACAATGCGTGAGGATCTCTGCGGAACCTTGCTCTTGACCATATCACTGACTTCACCTCTCAGGGTAACCAAATTGGTGCCGCTTTCTGGTGTGTATAGCTCCGACGACAGACGTTGAGCTCGGCGCGAGATAAGAATCCTGGGCTGACCATACAATAGGCAAACCATCTCTGGCGAGCACGGCCTTGATGGATCCGGAGTGTGAGTGATATCTGGACAATATAGACCTGAGTAGTCGAACTGACAACCGACAGCTACAATGGAAGTTCTGATCTCCAGCTGGAGCGCATGAGCGTCTACTTCAACGAGGTCAGTAGACGATGCATCTCAGTGTGGCATTTCCTAACACTTTCTAGGCATCTGGCAACAAGTATGTTCCTCGTGCCGTTCTTGTCGATTTGGAGCCGGGTACCATGGATGCCGTCCGCGCCGGCCCATTCGGCCAGCTTTTCCGTCCAGACAACTTCGTTTTCGGTCAATCCGGTGCCGGTAACAACTGGGCTAAGGGACATTACACCGAGGGTGCTGAGCTTGTCGACCAAGTTCTTGATGTCGTGCGTCGCGAGGCGGAGGGCTGTGACTGCCTCCAGGGCTTCCAGATCACCCACTCCCTCGGTGGTGGAACTGGTGCCGGTATGGGTACGCTTTTGATCTCCAAGATCCGTGAGGAGTTCCCAGACCGCATGATGGCCACTTTCTCCGTTGTCCCATCGCCAAAGGTCTCCGATACCGTTGTCGAGCCATACAACGCCACTCTCTCCATCCATCAGTTGGTCGAGAACTCCGACGAGACCTTCTGTATCGATAACGAGGCTCTCTACGATATCTGCATGAGAACCCTCAAGCTCAACAACCCATCTTACGGTGACCTCAACCACTTGGTCTCCGCCGTCATGTCCGGCGTTACCACCTGCCTGCGTTTCCCGGGTCAGCTTAACTCTGATCTCCGCAAATTGGCCGTCAACATGGTGCCATTCCCACGTCTCCATTTCTTCATGGTTGGCTTCGCTCCTCTTACCAGCCGCGGTGCTCATTCTTTCCGTGCCGTCACTGTTCCAGAGTTGACCCAGCAGATGTTCGACCCAAAGAACATGATGGCCGCCTCTGATTTCCGAAACGGTCGCTATTTGACCTGCTCTGCCATCTTCCGTGGAAAGGTCTCCATGAAGGAGGTTGAGGACCAGATGCGCAACGTCCAGAACAAGAACTCCTCTTACTTCGTTGAGTGGATTCCAAACAACGTTCAGACCGCTCTTTGCTCCATTCCTCCACGTGGTCTTAAGATGTCCTCCACCTTCGTCGGTAACTCTACCTCCATCCAGGAGCTCTTCAAGCGTATCGGTGATCAGTTCACTGCTATGTTCAGACGTAAGGCTTTCTTGCATTGGTACACTGGTGAGGGTATGGACGAGATGGAGTTCACTGAGGCCGAGTCCAACATGAACGATCTTGTCTCCGAGTACCAGCAGTACCAGGAGGCCTCCATCTCCGAGGGAGAGGAGGAGTACGAGGAGGAGGCACCAGCCGAGGAGGAATAAGTGCTCTGCTTGTTGTAGATTGATGATGGTCTCGGTTACCGTCGGACTTTCGCTCAATCTGTCATGGCAAAGGATGTGTCCGAAATTGGTTGTTATCTCATTATGTTTGGTCGTTGACAGCGCTGTTTTACTTCAAGCGAAGACAATTGTGAATGAAAGGAATACCTCAAGGTTGTTTTTACAGGAGCGAGTAGAAATGAAAGATATCGTATCCTACATAATTTTTCCAAACGTTGTGGTTCGTGTATGAACTTATTCATAGAAAACATCTTCGCAGCCAGCAATGTTTGAAACTATGACAACAAAATATGCTCGTTTTGAAGGTCAAATTGTATTCTTCCATTCGTGTAATTTATCTAAAACAGAAGACGCCTACAACTGGTTGTGTCCCTTTTGCAGATCCCACGGAAATACCCCAAAACGCCAGAACTATGCCGTGAGCCAGCCCATCCCACCACAATGCTTCCCTACTCCTCCATCGCATCATCATTAGCCTCACCACTACCCCACAGTCCCTCCAACTTAAACTCCTTCGCCCACTCGGTGACAATCTCCTTCTGGTCGCCCACAACGGCGCCCTCGTGGATCTGGCCCGGCGCGAGCGTCGGCGCGATAGCAAGCACCGGGGCGTCCATCCAGCCCTGGATGCGGCCATCGCGCCAGTCGGTGATGACAGTGGTGGCGGCACTGTTGATGTTAGGCACGCCGCCCTTGCCGAGGCGTCCGCGCTTGCGCGCGACCTGGATGAGGAAATCAGTGGTGGGGTCGCCGTTGGGGGCGGTGAGGAGGGCCGGGAGGCCGTAGACATCCATGAGCTTTGCGGTCATGTCTGGGGTCGCCGAGAGGCGCTTGAGGAGCAGGGTGACGGCTGGGACGGGGTCCTCGATCTGCTTGGGTGGCACGGCGTTGAGGAGGACGAGGCGCGCGTTCTCTTCGACCTTGGAGGCCTTGGTGCCGTCGTGCGAGCTGGGGAAGACGATGCCGGGGGAGTCGAGGAGCTTGAGCTTGCTGTCGATCTTGACCTCGCGGATGCTGGTTGTGACGCCGGCCTCGGCGCCGGTGGGGCAGGATTGGCCGCCGCCCATGCGGGTGGTCAGGGCGTTGATGACGGAGGACTTGCCGACGTTGGGGTAGCCGATCACGCCGACGGAGATGGCGCGCTTGAGCTGCTTGGAGGCGGCGAAGGACTTGAGGGACTTGAAGAGCGTGGTGGCGGTGGCTTGGACGGTCAGGGACTTGTGGTTGAAGGTGTGTGCGTTTGGTGCGGGGCCGGAGGCGCGGAGGGGGAGGGTGGGGAAGTAGCGGCGCAGGTGGATGAGCCAGGCTTTGAGGACTGGGGCGGGGATGAGATCGATCTTGTTGAGGATGAGGATTAGGCGTTTTCCACCGCTTGCGGCGGCCATGACCATGCGCTCGACTTCCTTGGATCGTGTGCCTTCTGGGTCTCTGGCGTCCAAAACGTAAAGAACGACATCTGCTTGGTCGACAACTTGCTTGAAGACCTTGTCGAACGCTTTCCTTGAGCCATCCTTCTTGTTTGGTAGAACTTGAGAAACTCCGTCAACGTCCATGCCCTCCATATCGCTGTCGCTCTCCTCGTCATCTTCCTCGCTGGCGGACTCCTCCTCGTACTCTTGTGCTCTGGCTTTGGCGCTCGCGAGCAATGCAGCCATAGGATTCGCGTCCTCATCATCCTCATCCATCTCATCAAGACCCTCAAACTCCTCATCCTCATCCACCTCCACACCTTCCATTCTCGCCTCGATATCTCTGTCGATCTCCTCTCCCGACTTGCCCTTCAAGGCCTTCAGCTCCGCCCGCTTCCTCGCAACCTCCTCCTGCTTCCTTATCCTTCCCTGCTCAATCTCTGCCAGGATCTTGTCCTTGTATGGGAACAGATTTGGGATTCCCGGGTCCTTCTTTAGTCGAGACCGCCATTCTGGGTTCTTCTTGCCATCCTTGCGCGCCTTTCTTTGCTTCGCATTCGAGGCCTTCTCGATCTTATGACGCAGACGCACGGAGACGCGCTTGCTCTTTGGCTCTACGGATAACAATTAGCATTCTGCCTGTATCTCAGTCGCCTATAGGAACAAAATACGCACTTCCTGGCTTATTTCCTGCCATTGTTGCGTTGGCTGGAGAATGTGTGGATATATTTCTCCTTCCTACACACAAAATTCCACCTCTATCTAATCGCAAAAATTCGGTTTGTGATGCCAAGAGTTCGCGCTATCTAAGCATTGCTGCCTCATATCGGAGGCTCTTGATCGGGGATAATTCGGGTATTTAGTGGAAAGGGCGTGGAACGTTGTTCTCCATCGGGGGCTAGGATATGCCACGTCATTGGGTACTTTTATATGTTTTGAAGCAATGAGTTTATTTCTCGAGTCGCATTTTTAATTTTAATAAATACGCAGTTTTATCTCGCTTTGAAATCACTGTCGTTTTTCAAGCAGATATATATCTGTCGGCGATCCTGGGAGTTTAAATTTTCGAGGCATACTTTCTCGACTGAGAATCACGAATATCCGCAATCAGAAATATTATCAGAAATATTGAAAACACAGCTCAATTTATAGGGCAAAGGCGTTGAATAAAATGAGTTCTACCGCTTTGGGATCATTCAGTGCTCCGGCACAAGAGGAGTCCTTCACAGGATTGTTGTTTGATATGGATGGCACAATCATCGATTCCACAGAAGCGGTTGTAAAGCACTGGAACGCGTATGTCTTTCTCGCCTCCCTTTTGGAAGGCCTTCGCTGACACTCGGTCTAGTATTGGAAACGAACTGGGTATTGATCCAAATGTCATTTTGGAGACATCTCATGGAAGACGCAGCATTGACGTTTTGAAAATCATCAGCCCAGAGAAGGCAAACTGGGACTGTGAGTTATCACCCGTAACTTCTTCCATCCCCTTGTAGCACCTACTAATGTCTCCCAGATGTCTGTCGTGCGGAAGAGCTCATCCCCACCCTCTTCGGCGCCGACGCCGTCGAAATCCCCGGGGCGCGCTCGCTCTGCGCGAGGCTTTCTGCCGCCTCCCCCGAGGTTCCCTGGGCCATTGTAACGTCGGGCACTTCCAACCTCGTCAGCGGCTGGCTGCGTATCCTATCCCTGCCAACCCCGCACCATCTCGTCTCCGCCGAGTGCGTTGAGCACGGCAAGCCCAGCCCAGAAGGCTACCTGATGGGCGCCAAGGCGCTCGGACTGGATCCCAGCGGTCTGCTGGTGCTCGAGGACAGTCCGGCGGGCATCAAGGCGGGCAAGGATGCGGGATGCAGGGTGTTGGGCGTGGCGACGACACACACGGCGCAGCAGGTGAAGGAGGCGGGTGCGGATTGGGTTGTGGAGGATTTGATGAGCGTGACGGTTGCGAGGACGGGGGAGGATGGGAGGGTGCTGCTCTCGATTGCGAACGGCTGGACTAGCGATTAGGTGATGGATTGTGGGAGCATGATGGGATTCGATTTTTTTTTCCAGATTTCATCTGGAGCAATAGTTTCTCATCGGCGTGAAATGTCGATATTGGTTAGGATTGCAGCATCGGACATAGATTTTTAATAGGGAGCAAGGCCTGAGATAGAGCATTTGTACACACAGCGTTAGACGGAAGGGACTACATTAATATCCCAGATAATTCGAGCAGATAGTTCCGTTCTTTCCCTTTCAAAGCATCACAGCGATGATTCTTCGGGCCCCATGGCCATCCCTTTCTTTCGCTTATACGTCCCATCGCTCCACTTTTTCCCCATCCCTCGAGACTTCACACCACAACGGCATCACTAAAAGAGAAATCCTCCAAGACCATACTTATGGTATCACAGCGCTCCTGTGCAGCAAAATAGAGCAAAAAGAGTGCGCTCGGAGTAACCTCCTTTGTCGCAAATCACATGATCCCACTGGGGGTCGAACCCAGAATCTTCTGATGTCGTGCTAGCCGGAGCTAATCGAAGTCAGACGCCTTGCCATTGGGCCATAGGACCAGATGTTATATTATAACGATGCCTTTTCTTATTCATAGGTGAAAACATATATTAATATGACCCATGCACCGGCAGTCTGCAAAGTAGGATGGTCGGATGGAATTCGAGAAAAGCCGCAGAAATAAAGGCATCCTGGCAGACTGTAGTCTGCTAGAATTCTCGACATCGCGAGTGCACCGGGGACACAGTAGCGTGGTGGTAGGATCACAACTTCAAAACTTGTGGCCTTATGCGGTTTCTCTAAATCCATAAATTGTTGCATTATTGCATACCGCTTTCTCTGCGGGAAATGAAATCATCATATAAATTATAATATTTTGCCATAACCTGCTTGTTCAGGCTATTAATTATGCCAAGACAGGGCGATTTTGCCTCCATCCTTTGAATGCATCAGCCATCATATTTCATGCATCCGGTCTACACCTCATTACTCGGGTATTCCACCTTGGTCGCTTCGACAAACTCTTCCTTGATACTCCTCAGACTCACAAATCTGGACAAAAGATTCATGCTTCCCGCCTTATCATTCGTCCCACTGGCCCTCCCACCACCGAACGGCTGCTGGCCAACAACAGCGCCAGTTGACTTGCAGTTAATGTAGAAGTTCCCCGCAGAGTTCCTCAGCCTTGTCTCGGCCTGTCTGATCGCCTCTCTATCTTGAGCAAACACACTCCCGGTCAATGCATACCCGGATGTCCTCTCAATCGATTCAAGCTGGCGGATGTATCCCCCCCCGCCCAGTTCCCCCGGTGGATTTTTGTAGACGTACACAACAAGGATGGGCCCGAAAAGCTCCGCCGATAACAAAGGATGCTCGCTGTCATTGGTCACATAGATAGTTGGATGGATATAATAACCAGTGGAATCATCGTAAGTGCCACCGACCAGCAACTCGAGACTGTCATCGAGAACCGCGGCGTCGATGACATCACGGAGCTTCTTGAAGGACGCAGCGTGGATGACTGGTCCGATGAAGTTCTCGAATGAATCTGGTGGGCCAACTTTAAGTGCTTTGGTCTCGGAGACCAGACGCTCCCTGAATTCTGGCCAAATGGCCTCGTCAACGTAGCAGCGAGAGGTGGCGGAACATTTCTGGCCTTGGTATTCGAAAGCGCCTCTTACAGTTTGTATGGCTGCATTATCGACGCTGGCCGAGCGGTGGATGACATGGAAGTTCTTGCCACCCGTCTCGCCTACGATGCGTGGATAGCTCGAGTATGTGCTATTCACAACACCCTTAGCTATTTCTCCATAAATATTTCGGAAGACAGCGGTGGACCCGGTGTAGTGAAGACCAGCAAAAGCCTTGTGTGCGAGCACGACTTTTGTAACTTCTGCAGCCGGTCCTGGAACAAATTGGATCACGTTTGGTGGAAGTCCTGCTTCGAGCAGAATCTGATAGAGCAGCCAATTTGACGCAATGGCGGAATCGGATGGCTTCCAAACGACGACATTGCCCATCAGTGCCGGGGCACAGGGTAGGTTGCCCGCGATGGCAGTGAAATTGAATGGCGAGACAGCATAGACAAATCCCTCCAGTGGCCTGTACTCCAGTCTATTCCACACACCAGGAGAGTTGTGCACCGGCTGTTGTTCATATAGCTCCGCCGCGTACTGAACGTTAAACCGGAGAAAATCTACCAGCTCTGCTGCAGCATCGATTTCGGCCTGCCAGGCATTTTTGCCCTGGCCGAGCATTGTCGCGGCCATGATTTCGTACCGATATTTACCTGCTATTAAGTCTGCTGCCTTCAAGAAAATTGCAGCACGGTCAGCAAAGGGCATTGATTCCCAAAAGGGTATTGCAGTCGTTGCCCTGTTTATAGCCTTCCCGATGATGGCAGGAGAGGCGTTACAGTATGAGGCGACAGTCGAAGCATGGTCAGATGGATTTTTCTGCGTCGATATGCTTGAGGTTTGGACCTTTCTTGATCAGTTTGTATTCGAAGCTCGAGTATTGAGACCTAGCAAACCTCAGCTCCCCCAACAAACAATGGGACTTTAATTGGTGCGCTTTCCTTCATACGCTTGTAAGCAGCTTGGAGAGCTTCCCGCTGTGCTGAACCTTTCGCATAATGGTGCTGGTCATAGTCAGCTTTCCTCGAATTGTTCTGGTCCTCCAGCTCTTCAATCACTCACATTTGGCTCGTTGGAGACCTTGGGAACTTTGAAAGAGCCAAACTGCGCAGCACGACGGCTGCTGATTGTAGAGAAGCTCCGTACGGATTTTGTTGCCATGATGGAATTCGATTGATACGGACAGAGATATTGAGAGGTCAATAAAGATCTCAGATATTCTGCTGTTGTCGTTGCTGTTATAGACGTCGGAAAGCCTCTACCCCCCCATCGCGTTGCGTCACAAGGACGGCTTGTGTCGGCTTACTGTGGAGCCAATGGTGTCAATTGGTACGTACCAACTATGTCGAGAGGTGCTGGCCCCATGAGCGTCAATTAACAACAATTTCCACTGTTCTTCACGGGCACTTCGCATATATAACTCACAATTACAATAAGAGAAACAACTTAAACAGTTTTACTAAGCTCATTTGTTTTCAATAGCTTATCTACCTCGTGTACAAAGACAACGAGGGTTCGAGCGAAGCGGCCAAGCGACAAACACAGCCAACTCAACTCCCAGATATCATCAGATCGTTGTCTTCAACAGACATATATAGTCATCATCGAAACCTATTATACTCCAACACCTTGACTACCATCGGGTTCCTCCCGTCATGTATATGCCACCTCCTGTTCGCCATTCATGAATGGTAATTTTGTATACCTGGTATATATCGCCCCCCATCCGGTCATGAACAAAAGAAAATCAATGCCGCCGCCCCATGCTTCATTACATTAAGAAGATGTCTGAAATCGAGACTGTTGACGCTAAAACGAAATAGAAACTGTTGATACACGTGTACTGTCTGCATCACATTTGCAGACTCAACGAGAACTGCTTCGAGAGTCACTGTTGCGGAGTGGCTGGACCTCTTGGCGTGATGCGAGTTAAATCGAGATTATGGACTCCCCGATGATGCTTTGCCTTCGAAATCTCTAGGAGTGGCATTGTGGAAGATGAGAGCTTGATTCCTCGATTGTTCAGGCGAAGACTGAGCTGATGAAGGCGCATATTCAGAACCTTGCCGATCCCATTGATACTGAACTGCAGGCTTGACGTCTATGTTGCAGGACTCAAACCGTGCGTTGGCGAACGCTACATTATTACAACTTGATAATGGTGACACAGAAAGCTCGGAGTTCTGGGGTGACAAATACTGCTGAGACATCCGCATTTGGCCGTGGCACATGTCGATCGATGGTCCATACATATGGGAGGGACCGGATTCCATCCCATGCGATGCAGATACATATTGTGGAATCCGAATTGGTTGGGGCATCTGTAACGCAAACGGATCTGCTGGAAATGACCCAAAACCAGGCGTATGAAGAGCATTGTCCGCAACGTCATAGCCTGCCCAATTATATCCACCACCAAGATGACCGGGCGTCTCTGGGGGAGAGAATCCGAGATCATATTGGCCGAAATATCCATGTGAGTTATTGCGGCCGAGCCTTTGTAGATCATGCTCGTGTTCAGATGCGGTCGACAAGTGTCGACTGTCTTCATCGACATAAAAGTGGGCTCTTTCGTTCGGTGACCTTGGGGTTGGAGGAGCGAGGCAATTGGACGGCTGAATCAAATTGACCTGACTGTTCATACCCGCAAACTTCTTCAACTCATGAGGGAAATGCTGACGGAGAGGAGATTGTGACGGTGGAGCAAGTGACTTGATGACTCTGCTGCCTAGGACATTCAAGCCTCCACCGACAGAAGACACACGGCGGATTCCAGTACCTGGGCTTTTGGTTGTGCGTCGCTGGGGCGCCGCAGTCAACGGTGTCTTTACACTAGGAGCTGAATGATCCCTCAGTGCATCAGTTCCAATAGGCGCTGGTCGACGTTTGCTGCGGCGAGAAGCAATGTCGGCTGGTGGACGTGGTGACATAAATCTCATGGCTGAGTCCTCTAGAGCAGGCTCAGCTATCTCTGCGACATCGTTGATGTCATTCGAGACAGAGTGGAAAATTGAAATTGCTTGACCCTGGCCCTCACCTAGCAATTGTGATGGAAACGTAGCAACTGTGCTGTCAGAGCTGGCCTCAGACGGTAGATCAAAAGAAAAATCTTCCGAAGTCGAGATTGGCATCATCATCGTCTGAAGATCCAGAGTATTCATTGCTGGATGTCTAGTAGCAAATGCATGGCTTTCATAATGGACCATGTTGGCAGAGATAGATGATTCCGGGAATTGAGCGCGATCGATATTTCGCATGCCATTGTAAAGAGGACCACCAAATTCATCTTCTTCCGTCTGATCAACAAACTCGTAATCGAAATCTCCACGCTCATAGGCAGCCTGGCCTTCGAGCTCGGTACGTTGCAGGGACTGCATGCTTGCGGCTGCAGGATCGTCATACTTAGGATTGCATGGATCAGCTGGCGCTGGGCTGTTCATTATTGATTGTGATGATTGCTCGTCGGGTATTGGCTGCTGTTCGTCCTCGAACATTTGAGGGAAGTCTTCTGAAAAGTCGTAATCCTCGGGCGATCCACCAACAGATTGGCTACGCTCAAGCTTGAGGAGTCTCACTGCCTGTTTGGCCTCGTGTTTCGCTTTTGCCCGTCGATTTTGGAACCAATTCTGCCCGATCATAAGCATTGGTCCTCGCGAGATCCCATTCAACTTACATTAATCCTGCAGACTTGGACTCCCATATTTTCAGCCAATTGACGTTTCAAAGAACTTGGCGGCTTGTGATTCTCTTGAAAGTGTCGTTCCAAGAGATCCACCTCTTGTTTCGCAAGTCGTGGTTTGGTCTCATTCCGGTCATGGAAGTCTTGACTATGGATTGATATGCTGTTCATTGGCGACGTATGTATCAAGTTCGTATATATCTCTGGCTGGTAGAACTGCTGATTCCCATATTCGAGGTCATTGAAGGAAAGAGGCACAGAAACTGGCATGGCAAACCCAGGTTGACAGAATTGCTGCCTATAGTTGATTGGCTGCATGGCGAGTGTGAGGCCTCGATGGCAATAGCCTCACTGATCTATTCGGCGAAGATTCGCGAGTACACGAGGAATATAGTCAAGAGATATATATGAAGATGGAGCCCAACTTTGAAATAGACGATTGTAACTGCTTCAGAGACGACAAGGAGCTGCGAAATGCCAAAAACGATTGAAGATAAGCATGCAGACGAGTTATGTCGAGAAGGGAAGTTGAAACGAGTGACTATGGTGAGTTGAAATGAAAGGTCCTGGCACTGGAACGAGAGCGGGAGTGAAATGTTGCCAGAAGTGGTGGTGATGTTTGGCGCTCTTGATGGGCGACGATTGGCGACAGTTCTCGAAGCCAGAAGATAGAGAGAGGTTCAGCGAATGTTATTGTTGATCAAAAGAAGGACAACGGTAATCCGAAAAGCGGGAAAACCGTCAATTGTACAAAGTGATGTCGAATTCCTCACGCTCCTCGAAGGCTCGAAGACGGCGCTTCTGCGTTGCTGAATTCGACGTCGCTTGTATTATATCTCCGGATTGTATGCAGCAGAGCCAGCAACAGTCATGTCCTGCAACACAACAAGGCTGTGTCTAATTGCACATCCCGAACGCTAAGCTGAGATGTAGGCAAGGACAGTCGTATGCGAATCAAGGGACTGGAATTATAGAACGTATATACAGTCAGTCGATTGGAAGTGATTCGGGAGGTGAGGGCGGGAGGGCGAGAGGGCGAGAGGGCGAGAGGGTCCAAGTCGGGTAAGTAAGGTAGGTAGGTTGTTGAGACGAGTGACTTGAGACGTGACAGGTCAGTCCGAAGGGGGGTTTCTGTCCGAGAACCTTCCTTCCTTCCTTCCTTCCTTCCTTCCTTCCTTCCTATTTTTTTGCCTTCCTTCGCTGCAGTAATGGCCGCTGACAGTAATGGTGATGGATATGTGTAGCGATGGCGATATTAGCAGTTCGTTGTCTAAGCCCTTTTTCTCCAAAGCCTGATGAGTTGAAGCGAGTGTGGTGGAGAGATAGTGTGCTAGTACCTATATACTCCGTAGGGATGGACGTATGTATGTATGTATGTATGTATGTACTCTTGACTACGATGGAAGAGGATTAGAACAACATGTGGGTGTGGAGGAGGTTTTAGCAAGAAAGCAGGAGGACGGAGCAGAAGCGCAAGAGGGGGAGGGGGAGTGACCGGTGGGGAGCATCACATCAGGTACGGATACACAGATACAGTAAATCATAGGTAGGTACCTGTTGTTGTATGTACATATGTATCTGTCTGTGTACCCGCCCGCGCATGCCCTGCCCTGTCGTGATGGACGGACCAGGGGTAAGCATCTGGATTTGGGCGGGGGGGAAGAAGGGGGGAAGAGGGGGGAGGGGGAAGAGGCTTGCTTGGCCGGTTGAAATTTGGGTGGGGGATTCGGTCTTCCCTGGACCCGCCCTGAGGTTGGCGTTGATGGCATGATGGTCGGCGTATCGGGGGTGGGAAGCGCCTCCCTCCCCTCCCCTTCCCCTTCCCCTTCTCCTTCTCCTTCTCCTTCTCCTTCTCCTTCTCCTTCTCCTTCTCCTTCTCCTTCTCCCCCTGCCTCCCTCCTCCGTCCTCCGTCTTCCACTCCAGCTTACCCTCTGTTTATGCTATGTACGATGGCAGCTCTATAGCACCTACATAGTAAGAGTTGGGGCCATTACTCTCCGCCCACCTAAGCGAGACCACGATTTTCAACACTCCCATTTTAATGAACTATTATAATTTAAATATCAATTATTTTAAACTAAAATCAAAAATAGA
>Ga0123337_10000278_pt1 | contig 95508 bp, 88 predicted proteins | sample frozenSSSSmetaG_FD_89792 | JGI IMG/M metagenome (GOLD analysis project Ga0123337, IMG submission 89792) | Glacier valley bacterial and archeal communities from Borup Fiord, Nunavut, Canada, to study Microbial Dark Matter (Phase II) -... | ecosystem: Environmental > Aquatic > Freshwater > Ice >...
CCCGCCAGTCAGATTCTGGAAATTTTATCCGAAGCCGGTACCCACTACCGTATCCACGACGCCACACGCTGGCAGCAACAGGCTTCACAGTTATCAGTAACCAGTTGCTGATAACTGTTCACTGTTTCCTTCCCAGCCAGAGCCCACCAATAACCAGCGCGGTCCCGACAACGGTCCAGGCTGTGATGGGTTCATCGAGCAGCATATTGGCGTACAGAAAGCCGAAGATGGGGCAGAGAAACAGCCACAGCGACGCCCGCACGGGGTCTTTTCGCACCAGAAAGAACCAAAACTGCAACGCCACAACCGATACAGGTATGATGAGCCAGAATACCGACGCCCAAAACCGACCGTCATAGTGAGCCGCGCCAAAATCAGCGAAGAGCAGCGTAAACGGCAACAGCAACACCCCACCAATGAGCACCTGCCAGCCATTGAAGATCAGCGTGGGCAAACGCCAGTCAAACCGGGCGTAATAAACCGTTGCCGCCGATACGGAGATCATTCCGACCAGCAAAATCAGTAATCCCTGCACCGTAGCGTGGGCGTCTTTAAGCAGCGGATACGTAGCCACACAAACGCCGGCCAACCCCAGTACTAACCCGCTAAGTTCAGTTCTACGCGGCACCCGGCGTAACCAAAGGGCCGACAGTAACGTGATAAACAGCGGACTGGTAGCCGTTGATAAACTACCGATACCTGCCGATACCTCTTTGAGGGCCAGCACGAATGCACCCAGATAAATGGTAGTATTCAGCAACGCGAAAACGGCTATTCGTTTGAATTCAGTATAGGTGGGCCAGGTTCTCCCGGACTGAGCCTTACGGATTCGCGGCATTGAGTACGCAACCAGCAATATGCCGGTACCGGCAATGAAAAACCGGACGTTAGCCAGAATAAGCGGGTGTACCGACTGTACGCCAAACTTGGTAGCTGCCGAAGCCGAGGCCCAGAGCGCGGCAAAAAATAGACCGGGGAGCAGACCAGTCGTACCCGCAGGCCGGCCGCTTTCGCCCGTTGTTAATCGTTCTCTCTGCTCCAGATCAGTCATCAGGGAATAAGATAACCCAGTTCACGCAAACGACTTTTAAAACGCGTCAACTGGTCGTCGGCCACCAGAACCCTGAACCCCTCGGCTTTGACTACCATTGTTTTCAGCACCGCATCCTGCGCCAGCACCCGAATTAGTGGCTGGTTAGTGGGGGCAATGCGGTAGGTGGTCATATTCGTAATGGGGGTCAGCGGATCGGCCTTGCCCGTCAGTTCATCGAAAAAAAACTGCCAGTTGGCGGGCAGATCGGGAGCTACCGAGGTGCAGAACAAGCTGATTTTAGCCAGCAGCTGCGCTTTTGTTTTGCAGTCTTTCAGAAACGTTTCTGCCGATACCCGAAAGCGCGTCGGGCTGACCCGCTCGGCGTAGTTGGCCAGGATGGTCTCGGCCACTACGTGTTCAGGGTCGCAGAAGATCAGCAGTGACTGCTCATCGAAGCGCAGTTCCTGGGTGGCGGTGTTTACCTTCGGAACGTAGGGTTCGGTAGTACGGTCAAAAACTACCGCACCGAGTTGATTGAGCCGCACGTAGCGCAACCCGTCGTAGGACGAATAATAGTCTTTGCCAAACGTACCCACCGGCACCTCATAGGCAATGTCGAGCCAGCCGAGGGCTGCAAACAGAAACAGTCCACCCAGCAGTGCGGGCCGCTCCACAAACAGATATGCATTAGCTTTTGACACGCTCTCCTTTATTGTCTGCCCCACCCGCCAGGGCGACTCGGCCTCGTAGGCCAGGCTTGGATACTCGCCGGGGTAGCAGGGCTGCACGGTCAGGTCGTGAATCTGTGCATAGTTGAGGATATTTTCGGTCGATACCCACTCGTTTACCGGCAACCGGCCCATCCAGTCGCTCAATGCTATTTCGGCTTCCTGATGATAGTTGTAAAACTGAACGTAGCCGTGATTTTTTAGGTCGTTGAGCAGAAACAGGGTTTTAAACGATTGCTCAGCCGTTTTGCGTAATTGCCGCAACAGCCCCAGCGTATCGGTATTGAGGCTGTTTTTACCGGGGTTGTACGAGGACAGAATCTGCGCCAGTGCTGCCGTTCGGAGTAGTGCAGGCCCGCCTTCGGGGAAAAACTCGCGCAGACCCAGCAGTTTCCGCATCTTTTTTATACCCGTTGTGGCCACCTTACCCGAATTATTGACCACAATACTATCCTGCAGCCGGTAGGCCAGCAGCCGCTGCACTTCCTCAAAAATCACCAACTCTCCTTCCTCCCAGCGCAGCAGCCCGGCGGGTGGTTCGGGCGAGGTCTGCACGCGGTAGTTGGCCGGTTGCGGGTAGACCGTCTGCAAAAACCCGCGAATAGTGGCGGGCCACTCCAGCATGACCGTGCCACCCCAGCCTTCGCCCTTGTGGGGCAGCAGCTTAAACTCGGCCTTCAGACTAACCGTACCCATGTGGTAATGCGAACGGCCCGTGCGGTCGGTCATAGGTTGCCCAATAAGCTGCCCCAGCACCTCTGCCGACATGCGCGGCACCCAGGTCAGCCGCTCGGTGGCCTGCTGAATTGGCACCGGCAGCAGGGCCTGAAACAACCGGAACACCTCGACATGGCTGAACAGAAACGCCACCGTCCACACCAGCCGGGCCTTGTTAGAGCCGGTATAGTCCGACGCAGTCAGTATGGAGTAGGGCAGGTTGAGCGGCAGTTTGTCGAGCTGATCGCGGTGTTTCAACACCACCAGCCGGGCCTGTTTAGCCAGAGCCAGCAAACCGTCTTTATTGTACGTCAGATCGAGGTCGGCAATGATGGCCAGCGGCACGGCGGCACCGGTTTCCTGTCTGTAGTCTGCGGCAATCTCGGTGGCGATGTTGGCGCGGTTTCGCCCGCTGCTGGTGTTGGCCTTGATGAGCACGTCGAGCCGGGCAATGAGTTCAGTCTGTTCCATACAAGGGCTCATCCGAGCATAAACGAAATATCCGATTCGGTAAACGACTTGAGGGCTGAGGCATCGGCACTGATCACGGCCTCGAAGAGGGCCGCTTTCTTTTCCTGCAACTCCATGATCTTTTCTTCGATGGTACCCTGCGTGATGAGTTTGTAAGCCATCACTTTGCGCTGCTGTCCAATGCGGTGGCTGCGGTCGATGGCCTGATTTTCGGCAGCTTTGTTCCACCAGGGGTCAAAAATAAACACCATGTCGGCGGCTGTCAGATTCAGGCCTGTGCCACCGGTTTTGAGCGTCATCAGAAACACCTTGCAGGAAGCGTCGTTCTGAAACCGCTCTACCAGCCGCTGCCGGTCGCGGGTGGAGCCGCTCATGCTCACGTAGTCGATTCCCTGGGCGTCCAGTTGTTCGCCAATGCGTTCCAGGGCGGACAGGTAATTGACAAACACCAGCATCTTGTGGCCGTTGGCGGCAGCGTCGGTCAGTTGCTCTACCAGGAGTTCAACCTTCGGCGACTCCACGGCCCCGTCCGATTTAGCTTCGGGAATACTGGCAATCTGCCGAAGTTCGTTAAACGCCTGAAATACAAAAAACTGGCTTTGGTCCAGACCCTTCTCGGCAATCTGCCGCTCAATGTTTTCTTTGTAATACCGGCGTCGCTGCTCATACAGCCGCCGTTGCGGGTCCGACATCTCGACGTACAGTGTCTGCTCAATTTTGTCGGGCAGTTCGGTCAGCACGTTTTTTTTCAGCCGCCGGAGTACAAACGGGTAGATTTTCTTCCGCAGTTCGTCAATCACGTCGGCATCGTTGTGTTTCTGAATGGGCGTGAGGTAATGCTGCCCAAACTGCTCGGCGGGGCCAAACATGGCCGGGTTCAAAAACCGAAACAGCGAATACAGCTCGGAGAGGTTGTTTTCGATGGGCGTACCGCTCAGGGCCAGCCGGTGCTGAGCATTGAGCAGTACTACCGCCCGGCTCGCCTGCGACTGCATGTTTTTGATATTCTGCGATTCGTCCAGAATGACGTAGAAAAACGGCAGCTCCCTGAACTTCTCGATGTCGTTGCGCAGCAGGGCGTAGGTCGTAAAAATCAGGTTGTGGGTGCAGGCATCGGTCAGGTCGCGGGTGTCGGCGTAGTAGGTGTACGTGGTCAGGCCGGGGTTGAACCGCTCTACTTCCTTCTGCCAGTTGAAGAGCAGACTTTTGGGCATCACCACCAGCGTTGGCAGCGGCTCTTTGGGGTAGAAGCGCGACAGCAGCGTAATGGTTTGCAGGGTTTTGCCCAGCCCCATATCATCGGCCAGACACCCGTTGAGCCGGTAGTCGTGCAGGTGTTCGAGCCACTGCACCCCGCGTTGCTGATAGGGTCTCAGCGTGGCATTGACCGTTGCCGAACGCGGTTTTTTCTTCGCCAGGTCATTGAAGCCCGCAAAAAATGCGCGTGATTTTTTGAACGTAGCGTCCGCCATGGCCTCATCCAGCAGGTCCTCGGCCAGGGGCAGATCAAAAAAGGAGATTTTAACTTTATCTTTTTTGCTCTTCTGAAAGAGCCGTTCGAGTTTACGGATGTAGGCTTCGTTGACCAGCGCGTGGCTGCCATCGGAGAGCAGTACATACCGCTGCTGATTGTACTGCCGGATCACGTCGAGCAAACCAAGCTGCTGCTCGCCAAAACTCACCGTAACGTCGCCTTCCAGAAAGTCAATACCGTGACTCAGGCTCAGATTGAGCCGGGGCGGGTGGGTGCTGATGCGGTACTGTTTAAGCTTTTCAGCCCCGAACAACTGAAACGTTTCGAGCAGTTGCGGCAACTCCTGATAAATAAACGCCCCGGCAATGGCCTCGGGCAGCACCAGCAGATTGTCTTCCACGATATACTGCCCCTGCGACTTTCGGCGTCCCCGCTCCTTCACGGTATGTTTCTCCACTAAGTGCGTTACCGTGTCGATAAGCTGGGCCAGCGGCTGCCGCTCCACGATACGCACCGAGATGGTACGTTCGAGGGGGTTAATGTCGGCGTAGCGGTACAGATCGAACTCGTCCAGAAAGCCCGCGTCGGTCTGCGGCAACTGCTGCGTAACGCGCACGTACAGCGACTGATCGGCGTCTATTTTCTCAAAAATCAGGCAGGGCCGGGCCATGATTGGCTCCGTACCGGTGGTTAGCAGCCGGTAGTCATCGTACTCGACCCGCACATTGTCGATGTTGGAGAGGGCCAGCGAGAGGTATTTGGTCAGGTCGCTCTGGCGCAGCCCCGTGTCGAAGAGCGGTATCTTCCCAAACGCCGGGCCAGCCTCGGCAATCTCGACCACCCGCCCTGCCGACAAGACGTGCCGCTCGTTAATCATCATAAAATCACTCTCGTACTGCCCGGATACCACCAGCATGACACTGGCTTCGAGCAGCGCGTCGGCGGGTGGGTCTGTACCCTCCGGCGCGGGTATTTCTTTGATGACCAGCTTTAATTCTGCGGTTTCGGTGGTGAACGCAATGGGTTTGTTGCGTTCGTCAACCACTGCCGGGCAAGCGCGTACGTAGTCGAGCAGGTACTCGTATTGGTGGAGGTAAAGCTGCGCGGAGGGATTTTCCCAGTCAATAACGAATCCGTTGCGTTCGCGGAGTTGCTGCAAGGCCCGCAACAGATTCCGCAGCGAGCCGCTATACGCCTGATAATCGACTTCTACGGATTTGCCCCGTTCATCGATAAGCCGGACGTAGCTCCCATCGGCATCGAAACAGAGCTGCACCCGCAGGTTATCAATTTTTTCGGGGGGTGCAAACGACGAAATGACAGGTAGTCGGCGAAACTGATCGAAAAGCGATTGAGCCATGAATAAACGAGCGATGAACCCCGCAAAGATAAACCATAACGGCAATCTGATGAACGGCCCCTGAAACGCACCTGCCAGCTACCGTTCCGGTCGCGCTTCCTGGTCATCTGCTCAGGTCCGAAACCGGGATGTGAAAACGATTCGGCCCGGAAAAAGTGTTGATGACGCCGTACATAAGGCAGTTGCTGAAACCGCCAAAACTATCCGCAACATTGACTCGGTATACGTCAAAGACATTAAGGCACACCTCAAAGATGGCAAAGTAACGTCGTTCGGCGTGATCTGTAAAGTGTCCTTCGTGACGATAGTTAATCCGCTTTCCTTCGCGTAGTTCCAGATCGTTTTGTCTTTTGCCTGCGGAGCAATGTCTAATTGATGAATGTATTCGGGGGTGTTCCAGAGACGAAAATAGTAAGGCATATTTTCGTCTATCAGATAAACGGGCATATCAGGCAGCAAGTCGATGGATTGTAAAATGCCGGTCCATTAATCGAACGGCAAACTGCTTGCAGGCTTCAATGTCATCCTTCTCCAGGAAGGGGTAAGCCGCAAACAACTCTTCATCGCTGGTACCTGCCAGAATAAATTCCAGTACTGTTTGCACCGTTAGCCGGTACCCCCGGATAATCGGTCTTCCATTACAGACTTCATCGTCGATAGTGATGCGGTCAAGTAGATTCTGCATAGTAGTAGATGCCCTATTATTGGCCGAATCAAAAATAAGACATTTCCCTATCATTCGTTTCGCAGCCTCACCGCATCCAGGCACATTGGGTTCTGGAGCAAGGTCCGTTGTTTGGAGTCGGGCCACTGCCGGATAGTAGTTTGACCGTCCGCCTTTACCTTGATGCGGTTAACCTTTTCGGCTCATTTTCGTTATTCTATCAATTCAATAGACAAAAACTCAACGATTATGAATGATTTGAAAGGAGTGAAAATAGCCGCGCTGATGACCGAAGGCTTTGAGCAGGTCGAATTTACCAAACCAAAACAGGCGCTGGAAGACGCCGGGGCCACCGTTCATCTGATTTCGCCCAAAGCAGGGCAAATAAAAGCGTGGAACGATACCGACTGGGGCGATTCATTCTCCGTTGACCTGACGCTTGACGATGCCAAACCGGATGCGTACGACGCCTTGCTACTGCCCGGTGGCGTGATAAACCCCGATAAACTGCGGACCGTTGACGAGGCCGTAGACTTTATCTAGTCGTTTTTCGATGACCAGAAGCCCGTAGCTGCCATCTGCCACGGGCCCATCCTGCTCATCGAGGCCGACGTAGTACAGGGCAAACAACTCACCTCCTACCCGTCCATCCAGACTGACCTGCGCAACGCCGGTGCCAACTGGATGGATCAGCAGGTTGTTACGGACGGCAATCTGGTCACGAGCCGCAAACCCGACGACATTCCGGCGTTCAACAAGGCATTTATAGAACTCATTACGACGAGCGCATCAGCCGATGCGCAAGCAGCATAGCTAAGCCAGTCACAAAAAAACGCGATGTTTCCATCGCGTTTTTTTGTGACTGACAAGTCCGTAATCAGAACACCGCCCGTGCAATCTGCATGACATTATCGGCTTTGCCCATCGTGTAATAATGCAGCACGGGTACACCGGCTTCCATCAGTTCGCGGCTCTGCTGAATACCCCACTCGATGCCCACCTGCCGCGCCTGCTGATCGGTTTCGCAGGCTTCTACGGCCCGCACCAGATCATCGGGCATTTCGAGGTGGAATAGTTTGGGTAGAATCTGGAGTTGTTTGCGGGTGCTGAGGGGCTTCAACCCCGGAATAATTGGAATCATGATACCGTGCTGACGGCAGCGCGAGACGAAATCGAAGTATTTCTGATTATCGAAAAACATCTGCGTCACGATATAATCCGCCCCCTTGTCAATTTTCTGTTTGAGGTAGTCGAAGTCAATATCGTGGTTTTCGGCCTCAAAATGTTTTTCGGGATAAGCCGCCACGCCGATACAGAAGTTACTGGGCGCGAGTGCCGCATCTTCTTCGTGCAGATAGGCCCCCCGGTTCATGTTGGCCACCTGCTCAACCAGATCGCTGGCGTAGGCGTAGCCATTCTCTTTGGGCTTGAAGGTCTTGAATGGCTTGGCCGGATCGCCCCGCAGTACGAGCGCGTTGTCGATACCGAGGTAATGCAGATCAATCAGGAAATCTTCGGTTTCTTCGCGGCTGAACCCGCCACACAGGACGTGCGGCACCGGGTCGACGCCAAAACGGTGCATAATGGCCGAGCAGATGCCCACCGTGCCGGGGCGTTTGCGGGTCACGATTTTCTGAATCGTACCGTCGGGCCGGGGCCGTTCAATGTATTCTTCGCGGTGGTAGGTCACGTCTACAAACGGCGGCTTAAACTCCATCAGCGGCTCGATATTGTCGAGCAGGTTTTTGAGGGTATCGCCTTTGATGGGCGGAATCACCTCAATCGAGAAAATTGATTTGCCGTTCGCGGCCTGTATGTGGTCAGTAATCTTAGTCATTGATGTAGCAAAGTTATTGCGAAAACACCGCTACCCGCAGGTAAATTCCGGTGGCCTGACCATTACTCCAGGGCTGTACGTCGAGCCGCTGACCGAGTTCGCTACGATTTTTTACTTCGTGGAGTTTCGGAATCCCCCACCCCACCAATGTGCCAAATGCAGCCCCGGCAATCAAATCGGTTGGGTAGTGCAACCCGCCTTCGTAGCGCAGCACCGCCGTAGCCGTAGCCAGCCCCAGCGAACCGATCCACACCACAGGTTTAAGTTTTGAATCAGGAAAGTAATGCCGGAACACCTCGCTTGTAAACACCGCCGTAGCGAAGGCGTTGGTGGCGTGGCCCGAAAAGAATGACTGCCGGGCGTCTTTGGTCGTTTTTTCGCTGAGCGGTACGTCGGGGTTGTAAACGAACGGGCGAAAGCGACCAGCCAGATTTTTAACGATCGAGACGCCCCCGTTGGCCAGAAGTGCCGTCTCTACGTACATTACGCCCACCGTTATCAGGTCATTGCGCATGGGTTTGGTGCCGAGTGTGAGCGCGCCCAGCACCGCTGCGGTGCCAGCCAGCGGTACGTTGCTGAGCTGATCGGCAGTGTGGCTAAACTTGTACGTTGCCCCCCGGTCAAATGCGTTTACGGCCTGTTGGCGGAGGTTTTGAATCTCGGCGGGGCCGATTGCGTTCTGATTAGTTCCGGTTACATACCCAATCCCCAGGGTAACGACGCCCCCACCCAGCAAACCAATCTCGCGGCCTGTTTTGAGCTGATACGGCGACTGACCACTGGCCAGACTGATGAACCATGCAGCATGAATAATGAATACTACCGACGCGGATTTCACGCGCCGTACTCCTGTTTTCCAAAACCGTTGCCAGTCAATCATTGTCCATTTTATGTTATCCATTATTCATCAAACAAACACCACTTCCGGTTCATCGCTCAGGTACACAAGTCGGCCCGTTACCTCAGCAAATCCCATATCGCGGTATAAGTTTGTAAAATAGACCAGACTGTCGAGTGGATTCCTGCCTGCCGGGTCCGGTTCAGAACTGTATGATTGATACTGCACCAATACCACCTGACCCATTGGCAAATGCACCACGCGGTGGGGCGCACCATGTAGCCGTTTGCGGCTCAAAATACTCCGGTCCGTGTCGATACGCAGGCTGGCGTCAAAAAGCGAAGCCAGGTCGGGGTGGGTTACAATGCGGGTAAGCCGCGCCCGCAGGTCAGTGCATTCAAGTTGCCGGATCAGCCCTTCGCTCACGAGCCGACGTAACGTTTTGTCAATACAGCCCGGTCCTTTTATCAGACTCAGGGCCGCGCTCAGTTTCCGGTCGCGTTCGCGGGTGCGGGCAAACGTGGCTACGTCAAACACCCGGTCGGCCTGTCGGCGCAGGTTGAGTTCCTGTTTACGGTGGCCACTAATGATGTCATCAACAATAATTACCCCGTCGGTTTTCTCTACAGGGCGATGCGTGTGGGCATCGGCACACAGGCTGAGTTCGTAGCAGCTTCGCCCCTCCTCCCAGCCGCAGCCGCAGGTACGGGCAGTATCGCTGTCGCGCAGGAACGCGTGGAGCCAGTAGCTGACGTCTTTCTGACTACCCGGTTTCATAAAATCTACCGCCCGTTCGGCCAGTATGTAGAGCCGGTCGGTGGGGCGGGTAAAAGCTACGTAGAGCAGGTTCATATTTTCGAGAAACGTACGCGTCACTTCCTCGGTGTATTGCGCTTTGACAACAGCGGGCGTTTTGTTCAGGTTGCTGTTAGTATTGGCGGGTGCGCTGAGGAGTCGGGTCTGCTCGCCCGTACCGGTCTGGTGCGTCAGCCGGTCGGTATCAACGTCGCTCAAATCGAGCCAGATCGTGCCTTTGGCCATGGGCGTCACCTCCCAGTTGGCAAACGGGATGATAACCACAGGAAACTCCAGCCCTTTGGCCTTGTGGATGGTCTGGATGCTCACGGCATTTTGGGCGTTTCCCTCGACCGATATTTTCTGCCGGACGCTATCCCAATAGAGTACAAAATCAGCTAAATGGCCGCTGCGTTTCTGATTGAAAGTCAGCACCTCATCCAGAAACCGGAACAGAAACGGGTTGCTTTCGGCCTGCTCGAACAAACCAAACTGTGCCGTTAGCCGCTCGGCCAGTTCGTAGGGATTGAGTTGCCCCAGCGCGTAGGGATCAAGCAGAAAGCCTTCTTTAGTGAGGTAGTCATACACCGCATCGGGTCCCGTCTCGGCCACGGTACGGAGTTCTGCGGTCAGGTCATCGTCGGGGAAAACGCCCCGCACTACGCGCTGAAAGAGGTATAGCAGTTCGTAGCGCAGGAGTTTGTTGTCGGGCCTGAGCAACAGCCGCATCAGCGTGACAATCCACTTCACGGGGTCCGAGAACTCCAGGGAAAGCGAATCGGCGGAGGTAAGCGGAATCCGGCGGGCGTTGAGGGCGTTGGCAATGGTCCGGGCCTGCCCCCGTTTGCGGCACAAAATAGCGATGTCGCCGTACTGATACCCATCGGCCAGCGCTTTCTGGAGTAGCGCAACGGTTTTATCGACCATGACAGCCGTTAAGTCCTTACCGGTTTCATCGTCTTTGGCGAGGAAGTCGATCTGCACATGGCCCGCTTTGTTGGCGCGGGGCGACACCTGCTGATGAAACAACTGTTGCGCATCAAATACGTCGGCTACTTTGGCGTGATCGCCATCGTATCGGCGGGCTGTATGCTCAAAAAACTGGTTGTTGAACCGAACAATGGGGGCCGCGCTGCGCCAGTTCGTACCCAGGATTTCGCCGGTGAGGTGACCAGCCAGCATCCCGATGCGGTCGGCGGTAAAGGTATCGGGACCATGCGCCTGTTTCAGGCCGTCGAGGTCATTGCCGTGCAGCGCCACAATCTGGTCCATGTCGCCCCCCCGAAACCGGTAGATAGCCTGTTTACCATCGCCCACGGCGAGGTTGAGGTGCTGCGCCCCCAGCGCGTTTTCGATCAGGGGCAGCAGGTTGGCAAACTGAAGCCGCGACGTATCCTGAAACTCGTCGATCAGAATATGATTGTATTTCTCGCCGAGTTTCTCGTACAGAAACGGCACCGGCTCAGAAGCAACAATGCCCAGAATCTTCTTGTTAAATTCGGAAATATGCACCCGCCCATCTTTGCGCAGCAGCTCATCGAACTCGATGCGCATCTGTTTGAGGAGGGCTAATTTTTGCAGGTGCGGCAACAGACAGTTGAACAGTGCGGCCTGCTCCCCCCGTTCACTCCGAACGTTCAGCAGCTGCCGGATGCAGTCGGTCAGTTCATCGGCCATATCGTCGATGATACCCTGAACTGGTAACGGCGTTTTTTTGGTGTACCACTGGCCGTTGTTTATGGCATTACCAACCCGCGTACCGGCGTCTTTTCGGGCTTCACCGGCGGCAACCCCCTTCAAAAAACCACCAACGCCCGCAATACCATAGCTAAAATCAGCCTCGCTCAATCCCGCATCGGTAATGCGTTGCCAGGCGCGCTGGGCGTGAGCAATCACATCCGTTTCGAGAGACGTATTGAAGTCCTGCACCTGCTGACGAATTACGCGCAAAGCTGCGGGCGAGAGTTCCTGGGCGGCATTGACAGCTTCGTAAAACTGGTCGGAGGTCAGGTTTTTACCAAATTCACGGAGGGTTTCGGGTAGCTGATTCCAGCTTTTGCCTTCGGCAGCTGTGTCGGAGAAATAGTCGCTCAGGATGGTCGTGATCTCGTCCATCTCCTCCACGCCCGCCTTCTCGATCATACTGTCAACGGCCAGTTCAAGCGTCTCGTCGGTATCCATCTCGACCTCGAACGAGTACGGCAAACCCAGCTCATCGGTGAACGCCATAACCACCCGCTGCGTAAACGAGTCGATGGTTGTCACGGCAAAATCGGCATAGCGGTGCAGGATGGTTTTAAACACCCGGTCGGCCCGCTGGCAGAGTTCGGCGCGGGCCACGGTAAATGCATCCGTGCCGGGCGCACAGTCGTAGAGGTCGGTAACGAGGTCGGTGAGCAGGGGCGATTCCTGACCGGCAGCCATGTCGCGGAGCCGGTCCAGAATCCGGCTTTTCATTTCGTTGGCGGCCGCATTGGTGAACGTTACAGCCAGAATATGCCGAAAATAGTCCTCTTTCACGCCCGGCCCAAGAGCCAGTTTCAGGTATTCTTTGGTCAGCGTATACGTCTTGCCCGACCCCGCCGATGAACTACAGATTTTGAACATGGGGTTGGGAAAGGCTCTTCTTAAAAATTATACCGCACGCCAAGGCCGCTGTTCAGGTTGACGAAGAATGGGGCCTGAAGCAGTTCAACGTAGAGACCGCCTTCCAGAAAGAACGAGTACGGTTTGTTGGCTGGAAAAAACTCCAGTCCGCCAATGCCCGAGCCGCCGATGGACAGCGCGTTTTCATAATCACCATTGAGCCGGGGCGGGTAGTACCGGCGCGTGTTGACCTGCCCGCCAAAGCCGTAGTAACCGCGCAGGCTTTCGCTGCTGGTCAGGGCTTTATGCCATAAGTAATGCCCCTGCACAGACAGCCCCACGCTGCGATAATCGCCGTTGCGGTAGCTGCGTTTATTACCGTACAGCCCGCCATACGTACCCACATTGAGGTCGAAGGCGTGGTTGCTACCGAAATATTTGCGAATGTTAACACCCGACGGTTCGCCAACCCGAAAGCCCACCGACCAGTTGTTGTACTGCGCCCGCGCCTGTTGGGATGTGGCCAGTCCGGCAATGAAAACCAACATCAGGATGTAGCCTGTCTTTCTCATAAGAATCTTCTTTTCAACGGATTAAGCATTGGATACCAGCTCTGGCCGGGTTATGGCTTCACCTGTGCCGAGCGGCAACTCAGCGCGGTCTACCCGCCGGTGCAGATGATGCAGCACCGCCAGCAGTTGCTCATTCTCGGGCCGGGTACCCACCGTTATGCGCAGACAGCCATCGCACAGGATTACCCGCGAACGATCGCGGACGATAACCTGCCCGGCAATCAGCCCGGCAAACGTACCGGCGGCATCGGCAAAACGAACAAGCAGGAAATTAGCGTCTGACGGCTCGATTTTTTCTACCGAAGGCACCACCGTCAGCGCGTCGGCTAACCACTGCCGTTCGGCCAGAATCTGCCGGACAAACTCGTTTTTATCGGCTTCGTGATCGAGGGCTTCCAGGGCAAGCGTTTGCGTGGGGGCCGAGATGTTGTACGGCGGTTTTATGCGGTTCAAGACGGCAATTAACTCCGGGTGGGCAAAGCACATACCCAGCCGCAGCCCCGCCAGCCCCCAGGCTTTAGAGAACGTTTGCAGCACCACCAGGTTTGGGTATTGGTCAAGTTGTGTGGTCCAGGACGGCCCGTTGGCAAAGTCGATATACGCTTCATCTACAATCACCAGCGATTGGTTAGCGGCTCGTAAAATGGCGTATATCGCATCGTCCTGAAGGCGATTTCCCGATGGGTTATTGGGCGAACAGAGCCAGATCAGTTTCGTCGTATCGGTAATGGCGCCCAGAACAGCATCGGTATTGACCTGAAAATCAGCGGTAAGCGGCACCTTCGTAACGGCCACATCATTGATATTTGCCGACACTTCGTACATGCCGTAGGTAGGTGGCATGATCAGGATACGATCGGTACCGGGAATGCAGGTGGCGCGGATGAGCAGGTCGATGGGTTCATCGGAGCCGTTGCCCAGGAAAATCTGATCGGGCCGAACGCCCTTGATGGGAGCCAGCCGCTGCTTAATGGCGTGCTGATGCGGGTCGGGATAGCGGTTGAAATCGCCGGAGCCGGAGGCCGAGCCATAGGGATTTTCGTTGGCGTCCAGAAAAACGCCTTCTGTGCCGGTGTATTCATCACGGGCCGACGAGTAGGGCGTCAGCGAGCGGATATGTAAACGAAGAAGTTGGTCTAAAGCAAACATGATGGCAAGTTACGACCAGACGCCCAAACCGCGTTTACGCAATCCTAACATTCTTCTTCGGCCCGAATCCGGTCGTAGAGATTACGGGCATGGTCGCGGGCGCGTTTGATGCGCATCTTCACCGCACTTGACGTCAGGTCTTTCTGATTGGCCAGGTCTTTGATCTGCGTATCATCTTCGTATTTGGCCAGGAGCAGGTCGCGCTGATGGGTTGGAAGCTGCCGCAACACCCGCTCAAACACCCGGAAGTGCGATTCATCGGCAGTAGTGCTGTGTTCACCTACGTATTGCGAATCGAGCATGTACATTCGCCACTTCGCCTGTTGATGTTGCCGTTTACGCAGTTGATCGATACAGTAGTTGACGGTAACGGTATGCAGCCAGGTAGTGAACTTGGCCTCGCCCTTAAAGCCTTTCAGTTTATGCGTGAGCCGCACGAAAATCTCCTGAACAAAGTCATCGGCGTCGTCGGTATTGCCCGCATAAAAGAGGCATTTTTGATAAACCAACTGCCGGTGGCGGGTATAAAGCTGGGCAAAATACTGGTCATGGCTGGTGGCCACATAGTGAGCAACCAGTTCGTGGTCAGAGAAGGTACGCATACGGTTAAGTAGTCTTTAAGTTACAGCTTAACAAAGATAGTTCCCCACTTTTGGCCACCATTCCAGCCCGTCTAACTACTTAACAAACAATCTCTAAAATGAATGAACACACTAATTAGCCAACAAACCTCCCCAATGCTGTTTAATTACGTAACGCTTTCTCAACCTGTTCGCGGTAGGTAGCTCCGAGTGGTATCTGCTGCTCATGGACCGTCACGTACCGGGTTGAGATACGGGTAATGTTATCCAGCGCAACGAGGTATGATTTGTGAACCCGAATAAACGCACCCGCTGGTAGTTGCTGCTGTAAATCAGCTAATAACTCACTAACTACCAACACTGCCGACGGTGTATATACTTTACTGAAGGCACCAAAGGCTTCGGCGTACAGAATATCACTCGTGGCTACCCGAACGGCTTCGCGGCCCGTTTTCAGAAAAACATATAAAGATGACTGATGGTATAGCTGTGTCTGTGTCAGTTGCCTTTCAGCCAGCCCAATGGCCCGGCTCATGGCCTTCAGCAGTCGCTCAAATGTATAGGGTTTCAGCAGGTAGTCAACTACGCCTGCTTCATACGCCGTCAGCGCGTATGTCGGATCAACCGTGGTCAGTATAACGCGGGGTGGCTGATGCAGCGAAGCCAGGAAGGTCAGCCCATCCATACCGGGCAGCATCACATCCAGAAACAGCAGGTCTATGGCTTCTTTGTGTAGGACAGGTACAGCCTCCAGCGCACTGGCAAAGGTGCCACGCAGGTTGATATAGGGCAACCGGGCCAGGTGTGTTTGAAGTAGCTGCTGATCGGCGGGGTTATCTTCGATGATCAGCGTATTGTAGGAAAGCATAGCTGTTGGGTGTCATCTCCGACCCTAACGAAACCGGGCCGACAGTGCTTACCTGTACGTGAAAAAAGCCAGCCGGTCACTAAAACGGGTTAAATATAATTTACTGGCTCGGCCAGTTGTCAGTTTTGGGCTGGGGCCGCAGCAAAAATACGTCCAGCATGGCGTAGGGTCGGGCAAGGTATTCCCGCACGAGCGTACGGAATGAGTAGCCGTCAGGAACATCCTGAGCGGCAAACGCAACAGCCTGTATGGCTTCGTGATTGCTGATGAACAGGGCGCGGGTATTGTGAAAATTCTGAGAAATGATCGTGATCTTTTCCTGGTTAAAGACTTCCTTGCAGCGCACTACCGAATCGAACGTGCGATACCCGGCATAATCGAGGGTCATGACCGAAGCCGGTATACCCAGTTTAATAAGCGCCCGCTGCATGTCGACAGGTTCGTTATAGTATTCTGAGTCGTTGTTGCCGCTCAGGATCAGAAACTTAACCTTGCCGGCCTTCCAAAGCCGGGCGGAGGCTTCCATGCGGTAACGGAAAAACAGATTTTCTTTGCCCGACGCCACAAATTTACTCGTACCCAGCACCAGGCCTACTTCATTGACCGGTAGTTTCTCAATATTGAAGTAGGCCTGATCGCGGGTGTCGTACATTACCCACCAGTTACAGATCAGCGTGATCAGAGCCACGCAGAAAACCACGGCCACGCTGATTTTAACGACCCACTTCAGCACACGAACGCCCATCGCTTCGCGGGGCGAGTCATCGGCGTAGTCGTGCGTTAACAGTGAGTTCATGGTCGGTCATTAAAATATGCCCAACTGGGCGGGTTCCTTTTCTTTCGCGCCCGCTGGTTTGTGTTCAGGGATCGCGGATGTCTTCATGGTTGCTACGTCTACCTTCAGAATTTTGGGTGCCAGTAGTTTCACGTCCTTTACCTTCGCAAAGGGTAATTTATTTCCTAACGCCTTCCAGCCACGTACTTCAATGAAACCTTCAGGTTCGAGGACCATCTTCTCGACCGGACCCCGCTCTTTGACCTGGTGCATGACCTCGATGCGGGGAAACTCATCGGCGGTAACAGCCATACTTCTGGACCCTTTTGTATCGCCGATAAAACTGAATTTCTTATCGAGTGACAGTGTCTCAACCTTGAACCGTTTCACGTACCAGCTTTTCTGGTTAGCCTCGTAATATACCGCCGAAAGTACCGTCTCGGGATTGAACTTCATCAGCAGGGCTACGTCAGTTGGTTCGTAGCGGTTGGTCAGGTCAAAACTCGTTAACTCATACTGCCCATCTGTATAAACGACCAGAATGCTGTCTTTGGCATCGAAATTACCCAGTAAATTACCCCGCTCGTCGCGGTTGAGTCGTCCAAGGTGGTTGTCATACCAGATATCAACACCGCCCAGCGTTGAGGTTCCGGCAGTTTTCTGGGTGATTTTTCTCACCGGATATTTGGTCAGAATATTGCCCTGAGCCGCCCGCCCTTTAATACTCACCTCAGCAAAATCATAGTCAAACTGTTTGTTCTTGGCCGAGCTCTGCGCCGTCAGATTCACCGTAATAACCTCGGCTTCGCCGTTATCGTTGGCACTAAAATACGTAATTTTCGACTTTGGACTACCCATCGTCAGATCATATTCCCGGTCGCGCGTTACGGCGGTGACCGGGAAGCGCTTGGCCATCGAGATACCCGACTTACTGTCTAAGTACACCAGATTATAAACCTTGCGCTCGTCGCCTTTCTTGAATACCGAAACATAGACAATATCTTTACCAACGAAGTTTTTGTCCTGAATTTTCGTCACCACGCATTTGCCGTCTCGCCTAAACACGATGATGTCGTCAATGTCGGAACAATCGCTGACGAACTCGTCTTTTTTCAGGCCGTACCCAATAAAGCCCCCCTCCCGATCAACGTACAGCTTCTGGTTAGCAGCCGCTACTACGCTGGCCGCAATCGTATTGAAGGCCCGGATTTCGGTTTTGCGCTCACGGCCTTTACTGTACTTCTTTTGCAGGTCTTTGTAGTACGCAATGGCGTAGCGCGTGATATTGGCCAGATTATCGTCAGTGTCGGCGAGTTCCTGCTCCAGCCGGCGCATGAGTTCATCGGCTTTGAACCCGTCGAATTTCGAGATCCGCTTGATCTTGATTTCGGTGAGCCGTACCAGATCGTCTTCAACAATTTCCCGGTAAAACGCCTTTTTGTACGGCTTCAGGCCCTTATCAATCGTGGCCAAAACGGCTTCAAACGTTTCGCATTCCTCGATTTTTCGGTAAATGCGATTCTCGATAAAAATCTTCTCGAGCGAACTGTACAGCAATCGCTCCAGCAACTCACTGCGCCGGATTTCCAGCTCGCGCTGCAACAAATTTACCGTTTGGTGGGTGTTGACACGCAGGATGTCGGTCACACTCACAAAATGCGGTTTGTCGCTGATGATGACGCAGGCGTTGGGCGAAATACTGACCTCACAGTCCGTAAAGGCATAGAGCGCGTCGATAGTAACATCGGGTGAGACACCGGGCTGGAGATGCACCAGAATCTCGACGTCTTTAGCCGTGTTGTCAACCACAGCCGCCGTGTTGCGATTGGGGGCTTTGATACGGATTTTACCCACCTCAGCCGCCTTCACGATCGAGTCGATCAGCTGCGGGGTCGTAACGCCGTAGGGTACATCGCGAATGGCCAGGATTTTCTTGTCGACCTCTTCGATTCTGGCCCGCACCCGCACTTTACCACCCCGGTGTCCGTCGTTGTAGTTGCTGACGTCGATCAGCCCACCGGTCTGAAAATCGGGATAAAGCTGTACCGGTTTATCCTTCAATATGGCGATGGAAGCCTCGATGAGTTCAATGAAATTATGCGGGAGAATCTTGGTACTCAGTCCCACCGCAATGCCTTCTACGCCCTGCGCCAGCAGCAGCGGAAACTTGACGGGTAAGGTAACCGGCTCTTTTTTGCGCCCGTCGTAACTCAGTTGCCACTCGGTCGTTTTATCGTTGTAAATGGCATCGCCCGCAAATTTGGACAGCCGCACCTCAATATACCGCGGAGCCGCGGCCCCATCGCCGGTACGGACGTCGCCCCAGCTACCCTGCGTATCGAAGAGTAGTTCTTTCTGACCGATGTTCACCAGCGCATCGCCGATAGAGGCATCACCGTGCGGGTGAAACTGCATGGTCTGCCCAATTACGTTGGCCACTTTATTGAAGCGGCCATCATCCATTTCCTTAAGCGCGTGCAGAATCCGGCGTTGCACGGGTTTCAGGCCGTCTTCTACCGCGGGTACGGCTCGTTCGAGGATAACGTAGGATGCGTAATCGAGAAAGTAATTCTGATAGAGACCCGACACGACAATCTGATCGTTCAGCCCGTTGCTATCCGCATCGGTATTAGCGGGCAGCTGACCTGCATCGGTGGCAATTTCGTCGGTAATTTGGTCGTTGGAGTCAGCTTCATCGGCTGGAAATTCGTCGTTGGCAGGATCAGTTTCGGCGGGCAGTTGCGAATCGTCGATGGGATCCAGATTCTCTTCGTTTGTCATGTAAATCGGCTCAGTAATTTTTCGGCACTATACGTTAGATATACGACGCATAATTTACTTTAAAGATATAAAAAAAGGCTGAGAGCAGCTCATTTTTAGACATATTAAACCAAATAACGCCATTTCCCTCGTTTATCCACGAACATACAACGAAGCGGCTCAGGATTTTATCCCATCACCCATCTTTCCTACCCGCCAGACGGATATTTTGCTGCCCTACCTTTATCGAACGCTTTTGAGCTGCTCCAGCAGCCAGTCGTTCATTCGGTCCCGTTCTTCGGCATACTGCCAGTGACCCGTGTCGAAATACAGATTCAATGACTTCGGACTGCCAAGGACATTATAAGCCGCGTACATGGAGGTAGGCGGGCAGGTTTCGTCATTAAAACCCCAGGCGTAGGCACCCGGTACGCGTACCAGTCGGGCAAAATTGACTACGTCGTAATAGCCCACCGTGCTGATCTTTGCCGGGGTATTGTTGAACGCCAGGTTGTTACCGAAGAACAGGTGTGGCCAGCCCCCGGCGCGACCGTTGAGGTAGCCCGTCATGTCGCTCAGGGCCGGGTAGAATGCGCCCAGCCACTTGATGCGGTTATCCAGAGCCGCCGTCACAATAGACAATGCTCCGCCCTGACTGCCACCCGTTACCGCAATGGTCTGCCCGTCGTACTGCGGCAATCCCGTCAGAAAATCGACCGCCCGAACGCAGCCCAGATAGACCCGCTTATAGTAATAGCGGTCGCGGTCGTCGAGGTTTGCGCTCTGGTAATTCAACAGGCCACCGCCCCGCAGGTTGTCATACACGGCGGGATCGAGCGTAACGGGGATGCCATGAATACCAATTTCCAGCGTAATAACCCCTTTTTCAGCCGTCGCTACGTCGCCGTAGTAAGGCCGGACGCCCGCGCCGGGTACCCGCAGCAGAGCGGGGTATTTACCCTCCGCTTTGGGTATGCACACAATACCGTACAGCCGCGAGGTGCCGTAGTTCTGCATGTTCACCTCATAGACATTCACCGTAGCCGTACAGCGCTCGGGCAACAGCCGCAACCGGGCATCGACGGGTAGCTTAGCCAGTTCGACTTTGGCGTCGTTCCAGAACTGCTCAAAATCGGCGGGATTTTGAACGGTGGGTTTGATGGTAAGCGGCTCAAAACCCGCCGTACACAAACCCCGGTATTCCTGACCGTCGATCTCAGCAGTGGCCGTGCAACGCAGAAAACCCGCCTGTTTCATGGTTCCACCGTCGATAGTGAACGTACCGGTGGGCAGCGTGCGGGTTTGGCTTTGCGTCGGCTTCATTTTTTCCGGGCCAACTTCATACCGGAGTTTTACGTCCTTCACCGGTACGTTGTAGCGATAAACCGTTACGCTGAATTTGGCCGGTTCGCCCAGTTTGTACTGCCAGTCGGCATGATCGGGCGTAACAACGACTTTTACGGGCTGGGCGACAGGCTGAGCAACAAGGTCGGCCAGACCAAACAAGCAGAAAATAAGGAGCAGGTGCTTCATAGTGGGAAGATCGGGGTTATGTATCTGCTGACAAGAAGAGGAATCCAACAGAAAATTACCTGAATCCCGCCGTCATTTCGTTTAGTAGAGCAGACATCTGCTCCTCTTTATAGGTAAAATTAGCAGTACCGTACCCAAAATCACCTGACCATGAACGTTCATTTCCTCACCATACTTGCTGTATGGCTAGTTAATCTGACAACCCCCTTTGGACCCAGCCAGTCACAATCGCTCAACGGAACCTGGCGGCTACACGACGCACCGGGCACGACGGTGGTCCTTACCATCGCCGACGGTTACCTGATTCAGACCACGTACGAAACCACCCGGTTTAGCGCTACCCGGGGCGGCACGTTCCAGCGGGCAGGTAACACGATAAACCTGCTGGTTGAGTTCGATACGGCAGACAGCAGCCGGGTGGGGCAGACCGAATCGCAGCCTGTAACGCTTCGCAACAATACATTGACAATCAGCGGCTCCACCAAAAACCAACTATTTGACCGGGTTGACGAAACGCCGACGCTCCTGACCGGCCTGTGGCGCATTACGGGCCGGGCGAACGAGGCCGGACAATTGAACGATATGCAGCGCGGCCCACGCAAAACAATCAAGTTACTGACTGGTAGTCGGTTCCAGTGGGTTGCCATTAATCCGCAAACCCGGCAGTTTTTTGGCACGGGGGGCGGCACCTACACCCTGAACGATGGCCAGTACACCGAAACCATTGATTTTTTCCCGCGCGACAACAGCCGGGTGGGTCGTTCGCTTACCTTCGAAGCAACGGTCAGTCCGGACGAGTGGCTCCACCGTGGCAAAAGCTCGACGGGCAACCCCATCAGTGAACGCTGGAGCCGGGACAAATAAGGTCTCCTGTTAACCCGTTTCTCACCAAGAGTCTTCACACAGCGCGCTTCGCCAATGCCCGGTTACGAACGGGTTGCAGATTCACGACGCAGCGCACCAGCAGTGTCAGCGGAAACAGCGCATCGACGCCCCCCGGCACGGTAGAGAGAAACATCCCGGCGATAATCAGTAAGGTGGTGGTACCGAAATACGCGTTACGTCGTCGGGCGGTGGTGGTGGGGCCGGTGGCCCAGTAGATGAGCGGTACGTGCAGCGGCATCAGGTACAGCAGGGTGGGGTTCCAGGACGTAACCCCGTGGTCGGTGCCGACCCAGAGCAGGAGCAGAAACCAGCCCCAGGAACCCGAAAATGCAAACAGCAGCCGGTCTACCCAGCGGTCGATTTTGCCGCGCTGGTATCGCCGGATGGTGAACACCGTTACAGCAATGCCGAGGAGTGCGAAGACAAAATCAGGATTAAAAATAAAGGGGATCTGCTGCCGAAACGTCTGGTTAGCCTTGTACAGCGTCTGACTCTCGGCCACCAGCGGTACCACCTGTCCGCTGGCCTGCCGGACATTAGCCGACGCCATCTGATTGAATACGTTATCGGGCAGATACATCGCTTCCCGGCCGGTGGTCTTATGATCGGCGGGGCGGCCAATGGCGAGATTCATACCGAGTTTGGCCCAGGGTTTTTCGCCGAGGTAATCGTTCATCCAGTCGCGATACGATTTACCCGTTGGGGCGGCTGCCGAGGGCATGATCAGATTGTCGCCAAGGGTAGCGGTAATGACGTCGCGGGGGCGGCTGGCGCAGTTGTCGTAGAAGAATTTGTACTGGTAGGTCCGATTTTCGGGCTGCATATTGGTTTCCAGCACCTGCAACAGCCGCTGCGTCTGGGCGGGCGAGAGGTTAAGCACCTGCTCGCGGATGCTGCGGTTCTCCTGCTGGTAGGCGTACACCATCAGGTTCATGTCGTAGGCGTCGATGTAGTACGGCAACGTACCGCGCAGGAATTTGACGTAGAAGTTATTCTCCGCAAACCGAAATCCGCCCCAGCCATAGGTCACATCCTGCCCCCGCGCGGGGTCATACACCCGAATGGCCGTATGGCCAAACACCGAGTATAGCTCTTCTCCCGGCCCAAACGTCAGCAGACTAATTCTCGCCTGCGCAGGCTGTGCCAGTGAAGAGTGAAGTGTAAAGAGTGAAGAACACAGAATGAAAAGCCAGATTAACAGTGGTTTGCTACTGGTCTTCATTCGTTTCACCTTCTTCGTCATCATCATCATCGCGGCTGTATTTTCGTTTTTTCTCGCGGGTTTGCTCTTTGCCCTGAACGCAGATAACCAGTTCACCTCTTATCGTTTTTTCGGTAAAATACGTGATAAGTTCCGACAATGAACCCCGCGGATTTTCCTCGAACAACTTGGTCAACTCGCGCGATACGCTTGCCGGACGGTCGGGGCCGAAACTTTCGGCAAACTGACCCAGCGTTTTCAGCAGGCGGTGGGGCGATTCGTAAAAGACCATCGTGCGGCTCTCATCGGCCAGTTCGGCCAGACGGGTTTGGCGGCCTTTTTTGTGCGGTAAAAACCCCTCGAACGTAAACCGGTCGGTGGGCAGGCCGGAATTGACGAGGGCAGGAACAAACGCCGTGGGACCGGGCAGACACTCCACCGCAATATCTGCCGCAATACACGCCCGCACCAGCAAAAAGCCGGGGTCTGAGATACCCGGTGTTCCCGCATCCGACACCAGAGCCAGCGTTTTGCCCCCCCGAATCTGGTCAATTACGCGCTGTACGGTCTGGTGTTCGTTAAAAATATGGTAGCTGTGCAGCGGTTTGCTGATGCCGAGGTGCCGCAGCAACACCCCCGACGTGCGGGTATCTTCGGCCAGAATAGCATCCACGCTTTGCAGCACCTTAATGGCCCGCAGCGTAATATCGTCAAGGTTGCCGATGGGCGTCGGCACGAGGTAAAGTTTCATAACGCATCAATCGCCTTCGCCAATGCCCGGTCTTTATCGGTAATGGTATTGCCCGAATCGTGGGTGGTGAGTTTGATCGTAACTTTATTATAGACGTTGGACCACCACGGGTGGTGATCGGCTTTTTCGGCCAGCAATGCTACGCGGGTCATAAACGCGAAGGCTTCAGAAAAATCGGAGAATTTGAACTCGCGAACGAGTTGGTTATCGGTTTCGGTCCACATATCAGGCGGGGCAGGGTGGTTAGGTTGGCTAGTGAATGATTAATCCTGAGCGGATTGCTGGGCAGAAATGGGTACCCAATGCCCATTCTCTTTTGTGTACCACTTACCGTTGTGGCTTGCCCACGGGCCTTTTCCTGGCAGTATGCCCTGTTTATCGACCGAACTCGGTTTTGATTTCTTCACGATAGGTTTGGTACTGGTTGATGTGACGGTCTTCATAAGTAATGTAAGAAGTGATGATAACAGCAAACAAGGGTCCGTTGGTCTCGGTTCAAGGGTGAAGGTAGTAAAGTAGTGCAACCCATTGTAAAAAGAGAGGGCGTAATATTTGTTGGAGTTCTCTAACTTTGGTACCCGACCGAAATAAACGTTGCCGGAAAGCATTTTGGCCACCTGACTGAAGCGGAGGTTATAAAATCGGGATTTGGCTGTACTCGCAGTACTATCAGCTCGGTAGTTCTCAAGAAAATGGTCGCAGTTGGTTGTTTGCCAGAAAATTTCGGCCTGGAGACCCGATACTATGATAGTGGTGTTTCGGGGAATATGATTGGATTTTTTGCTCATTTTCATTGAAAACTGGAGTTCGGGGGTTCGGGTAGTTCGTGATTTGGTCAAGACTTTTGATATTTGTTGACGAAGTCCTTAACTATCCCGGAATGCAATAATCAACCATGCAGTACGAACCACAACTTGCTATTGACCTATTACTGAAAGGCGTTGCCACGAAGCAAGATGTAGCCGAGTGGTACGAATCAGGTAACATACCCGACAACTACCTCACCCGCTTAGTTGAATCTTCAGATCAGTCAATCAAACTGATACCCGCAAAGAAAGACCCGCTGATCGACCTGCTGGTTGGGCGAAATCTAAAAGCCAAAGTTATCAGCCAAAAGCTGAGTTACCCATACCTGATGCGGGACATTCTCAATTATTATCGCAAGCCCGACAGCTACCGAACCCGCCACTTAGACAACGAGACCCGGCACCAGATTATCGACCAGATACTCGACCTCATTGACAAGTTTGCTACTCTTCCCACCGACATACACAGTGAGGACACAGCGAACGCGCTGAAAGATTTCCTGCGACAGGACATCATCAACACGAACGGTGTTTTGAAGGATAGTCTCAATACCCGCGACTTGCGCCGATGGCTTGGCTACGCCGTTAACAATACTTATTCGGTCTCGCCCGACCTGCTGAGTGAGGTGTACCGCGCCACCAAAAAATTCATCGACCAGCTACGCGCCGTTGCCAAACCGTAAAAAATCTGAGAACTGTTTGCCCCGTTACATCGCGAGTAAAAGTTGCAACTCGGTTGTAGTAGTGAAAACAAACAACCCGATAACTACTTGATGGTTATCGGGTTGAAAAATTAAATGCAGAGAGCGAGGGATTCGAACCCCCGGTACCCTTGCGAGTACTTCTGATTTCGAATCAGACCCGTTCGACCACTCCGGCAGCTCTCTATTTGGTCAATGTACTCAGGCAAGTGGCAGAGATTCGAAGTCGGACGCGACCCCGGCTCGATTCAGTCTCCCGCACACACACTTTCCAGGCAAGTGGCAGAGAGGAAGAGATTCGAACTCTCGATACAGTTACCCGCATACACACTTTCCAGGCGTGCTCCTTAAACCACTCGGACACCTCTCTGTGTCATTTTGGGAGTGCAAAGATGCAGGTTTAAGCGAAATTAAGCAATAATCAGGTCCGAAAAATTTTCGGATGTATCCCATCAGTCGATGCTCATCTCACCGGCCATCGGCTGCGCCAGTCTGGTTCTCAACCGTATCATGGCGGCTTCGTCGTGGCCCGGCTCCTGCCCCAGCACGACCATCAATTTAACAATGGCGGCTTCGAGGGTGATGTCGGCCCCGCTCACTACGCCAATCCGGGCCAGTTGCTCGCTGGTCTGGTAATGGCCCTGTACCACCCGCCCACCCGCGCACTGCGAGACGTTCATCAGCAACAAGCCGCGCCCGGCGGCCTTCGTCAACGCATCCAGGAACCAGCCGTCGGTGGGGGCATTGCCCGCGCCAAAGGTTTCCAGCGCCACGCCCCGCAAACCGGGCGTAGACAGAATGGCATCGACCACGGCAGTGGTGATACCCGGAAACAGCATCAGCACCGCAATATTCGGGTCGAGCGCGGTTTGTATCACCAGCGATTGCCCGGTATGGTACGGTTGAATGAACGGGCTGTTATAGTCGATACTGACGCCTGCCGTGGCCAGAGTCGGATAGTTTTCGGAGACAAAGGCGTTGAATTGTACGCTCTCACGCTTTGTACTGCGATTACCCCGCAACAGTACCGAGTTAAAATACACGCATACTTCCGGCACAACAGGCTGTTGCAACTCATCCACCGCAGTGGCAATTTCCAGCGCGGTCAGGAAGTTCTCGCGGGCGTCGGAGCGGGCCACGCCGATGGGTAACTGCGCCCCAGTCAGGATAACGGGTTTACTCAGACCCGTCAGCATGAAACTCAACGCCGACGCCGTATAGGCCATCGTATCGGTACCGTGCAAAATAACGAAACTGTCGTATTGGTCGTAGTTCGTTTCGATAAGCTGAGCGAGTTCGACCCATACTGCCGGCGTCATGTTGGCCGAGTCAATAATGCGGGACGTGGCAACGATGGTGATGTTGAAGTTGAGCCGGTTCAGCTCGGGCAGGAAATCGAGTACCTGTCCAAAGTTAAATGGTATGAGCTGCCCGGTTTTCAACTCATACACCATACCGAACGTACCGCCCGTGTAAATAACTAATATGGATCGCGGTACCTTATCCGGCTGCGAACCGCCAATGGTGGTCAGGTGCGTAAGTGGTTGTGTGGTCACGATTGGGGCAATAAATTGGTGTATAGCGCGGGCAACAAGGCCTGGGCGTTGGCGGTAGTGTGGCGGGCTACATCGGTTTCGCTGACCTGCATCAAATCGGCTACGCGTTGGGCAATGCCCCGCAGGTAGGCTGGTTGGTTGCGCTTACCCCGGTACGGTACCGGTGCGAGGTAAGGCGCGTCGGTTTCCAGCACGATATGTTCCAGGCCGATGTAGGGTAGTACTTTATCCAGGCCGCCGTTTTTAAACGTCGATACGCCCCCGATGCCGAGTTTGAAACTCATTCTGATGGCCCGGTTTGCTTCGTCCAGTGTTCCCACGAAGCAGTGAAAAATACCTGTCAGGTTGGGCAGAGCGAGCGTTTCGATGAGATCAGCAGCTTCCATAAAGGCGTTGCGGTCGTGGCCGGAACGCGTATGCATCGACACGGGCAACCCCTGCGCCGACGCCCACCGAAGCTGCGTTTCAAAGGCCATGAATTGCTGCTGAACAAAGGTCATATCCCAGTAAAAGTCCAGCCCTATTTCGCCAACGGCCATAAACGCATGGCGATTCAGCAGGTTTTCTATGGCGGCTAGCTCCTGGTCAACTGTTTCGCCAACGTAGGCCGGGTGCAGGCCCATCATCGGTAAACAGCGGCTGGGGTATTGTTCGGCGAGGGCCATCAGGCCGGATACGGTTTCACGCGCGCAGTTGGGCATCCATATTTGCGTAACCTGCTGGGCCGTAGCGTGTTCAAGCATCGCATCGCGGTCTTCGTCAAACTGCGCATCGTAAATATGGGCGTGGGTGTCGATGAGGATCATTCGTTAAGTTTTTCACGGGTCAACGCTGGCCAATGCAGAGACAAGCATGCACTGCTCACAGATAGTTCCTCGCCGTTTGTAACGATATGCGTGATAGCATAGTCCAAAAAGTAGCCGGAAAAGCCCTTAACAGGCAACCAGTTAATAAATTGGCTGCACCATTTTGGATCATAGCCTGTATCATTACACCCAATTCGGTGCCGTAACGGTAGCTACTGACTAAGTAACGTACTACCTACAATCGACTCTATGCGAGATAATTATGGCCAATACGCTACGCACTGCGTATGTGGGGCACAACGGCACTATTTAACGAATGCAATCCACACTAAACGAAAAATCTAATGGGACAATTTGCTGCCCGCGTTGGCGATATACACGCCTGCCCGATGGTAACGCCTGGTGTACCGCCTGTGCCGCACGTTGGCGGGCCTATCCTGCCGCCTGGTGCTATTACAGTCCTGATTGGTGGGCAACCCGCAGCGGCTCTCGGCGATCTGTGTACCTGCGTTGGCCCACCTGATGCCATCGTACAGGGATCGTCGTCGGTGATGATTTACGGGAGGCCAGCCGCTCGCATGGGCGACATGACCACCCACGGCGGTACTATTTCGATTGGCTTTCCAACGGTACTGATTGGCGGGCCAACCTTTACCGTACCGTCCGTGCAGGTTACCGTCGAAAACCAGGCCTGGTGGGCACCATGGGACTGGGAGGATATAATTCTCGGGAATCCGCCCGATATTATGCATGGCAACATTGTTATCCGGGGCAATGCGGCTTATCAGGCACAGGTGTTAAAGGATTTGCAGGCCCTTGACTCTACACCGTCGGGTCGGCGACTTCTCAATTCAATAAATAGTTCAGGGAAAACAGTTACCATAGAAAACTACACCAAGGCGGCTCCCAATGCACTCACGTTTCCCGGATCCGGCGCTACCATTCGCAATGCAGACGGAACCCCCGGAACACCAGCCGATGCACGAATTGAATATAATCCCAACCTCAGTAGTGAATACGGTCCTCCCATCACCAACACTCCCCCGCCCATCATATTAGGTCATGAACTCATTCATGCCGACCATTTCACGCATGGAACCAGTCCCGACGGAAGTTCAGCCAATGATGGCTTGCTCGATGCGTCAGGCAATCCGGTGCAGGAACGCAATGAAGAACTTAATACCGCCGGTATTCCACCCCACAACGGCCCGGGCAAGACCGATGGCCTGGACAGTGGCGTGACCGAAAACGACCTCCGGCGCGACTGGCCCACCCCTCAACCACAACGCCCCTGGTACTGAACAATGAACCTGTCTGCTATAAACCGAAGCTGGATTGCTGTATTGTTTTGCCTGGCCGGCAGCCATTTTACATGTTCTAAGACAAAAAAACCAACCACAACCATGACCGACCAGACCCTGACAGCGCAGACGACTGAAGCAACACTAACGGCCCATTTCGCTTTTGAATCAGAAACAACCCTCCGCCTGACCTACCGGGTCGAAAATAAAACATCGACTACGCTGTACTTATTTAATAAGCTGTACACCGGCTTTCAGGGCAACACGATTATCACCGATAAAAACTCGGTGTATGTTTATCTTGACAAGAAGAAAGTAGTCGTCTGTAAAGAAATTGCGCCTGTACCAGCTGGTGTTTACGCTGCCGTACGGATTTATCCATGCGCAACGAAACTACCACCACAGGGCGAGTTTACGGAAGTTATTGAGCTTACGTTACCCCTAACCGTACAAAGCCCTTACAGCTCTACGCCGGGTATCAGTAAGCGGGTGGTGTTCAGGCCCCTGTATTTCTCGCTGGGCTATTTCGTGGGAAATGCCTTCACGGCTGCACAGGAACGCCCAGTCGAAACAACCGAAGGCCCGGCCATTCGCTTCGATGCGTTCACGGACAGCAGTCAGTCGTGGATTACCGTAGGCCCCCTCAACAGCCCGACGATGGTATTTGAGACCAAATAAAATCGGCCCGCTGGCAGAAAACCCCGCGTTGTACTCTAGGCTATTTAAACCGTCTGCCCTTCCACCGCACCGGGCCGGAGAGCCAGTAGAAGGCAACGGCCAACGGACCAAGCAGAAGCTGGTACGGTTCAAAAAGCAACGCATATAGCCACAGTGAGGTTCGACGCAGACGCGCCAGTCCGAACGAGAGTACGGTGGTTTGCACAAATAGCCGCCCAATGTACAGGCTAACGGCCAAAGCGGGCAAAAACCAGCCAATCAGCAACAGCAGCGGTGCGGTCAGGTACTGCACGTACAGCAGCGTAACCAGCCAGATGGGCAGTTCAGACGCGCCCCGCATCCAGCGTTTACGCTGCTCAAGCCAGTCGTTCAGCGTATCAACGGGTCGGGTTGTGGCCAGGACGCGCTCATCCAGCCGGTTACGAAAACCGTATCCTTTGCTGACCACAGCCCGGAACAGCGCGTAGTCTTCGGTGACGGAAAAGGGCAGGTTTTCATAGCCGCCAACGGCTTCGTAAGCGATCCGGCTCACAGCCATGTTGTTGCCCATGGCGGTTACCGGAACACCAAGTGCACTGAGCCAGTGCGTCAGCGTCAGGCTGTATAGCCAGTCAATGGTCTGGAGTTTATGAAAAACGCTCCCTCCTTTGGGCGAATCCACGCCGGGCAACGTAACGCCGGTGATGATTCCTACCCCGGTTTGTTGGCCGACCAGCATTTCCTTAATCCAGTCGGGCGGCACCTGTGTATCGGCATCGGTAAAAAACAGCCACTCGCCCCAGGCCTGTCTCGCCAGTTGCGCCAATACGTTCGCCTTTCCCCGCAACCCGCTTACCGATTCGGTGATATTCATCAACTGAAAACTGGGTTTATCGGCCATGAAAGCCGTTACAAGCGGGCCAGTCTGATCGGTTGAGCCATCATTGCCAATCAACACCTCGACGGCATGAGCGGGGTAGTTTAGTTGGGCAACGGCCCGCAAACAGGCAAGGATACTGGCTTCTTCGTTGCGGGCGGCAATCAGGATGCTGACGGTTGGCGTAGTCAAGGCTTTTGCCGGTGCGTTTACCGACTCAGAAACCGGCATACGCAGGCTGCGGGATGGCACGAAACGAATAACCGCGTTCGGCGAAGTGGGCCAGAAAGCGGGGCAGCACATAACTCATAACGGGCCAGGCTTTCTGGCTGTCGTGAAACAACACGATGGAGCCGGGTTCGGTATACTGAATACTTTTGCGCAGGCAGACATCGGCGGGCTGGCTACGGTCAAAATCACCGGTGAGTACGTCCCACATGATGACCGAGTGGCTTTCCATAACCAACGGCACCTGCGATTTTTTGATGCGCCCGTAAGGCGGGCGAAACAGAGCCGTGTCGAAATTCAGTTCCTGCTGACATTGCCGGATGTTGTCTACGTAGCGGGCGTCATCGGTTTGCCAGCCGTTAAGATGGTTAAACGTGTGATTGCCAATCATATGCCCGGCTTCGAGCACCTTCAGCAGGATGTCGCGGTACTTGCGAACGTTATCGCCAATGCAGAAAAACGTGGCCTGTGCGGCAAATTTATCCAACTGCTCCAGCACGAATTCCGTCACGTTAGGAATCGGCCCGTCGTCGAAGGTCAGATAGATGGTTGGCTCCGCGGCATCACTGATTTTCCACCAGAATTCGGGATAAATCGTTCGAAAGAGAAAGTTCGATTTGTGTAAAAAAGGAGGCATGGTTAATTAGGGGCGAGGGGGTAAAAAGGGTAAGGGGTATTGCTAATGCAACAGCTACACCTTACTCCTCACCCCATTTTATCCTCAATTGAGGTTTCGGTCTTTCCAGTAGTAGCCTTTCGTTTGGGCGGCTATTCCAAAAAAAATAACGTAAAACGGATATAGAACCTGAGTGAGCGGTATGGACAATACAACGGGTCGTTTTCGCAGAAAAAGGAGAACCTGCCGCAAAAACAGCGACTCCGGCACCAGCTTTAGTCCTACAACGAGCAAAGCAGTGTTTCCGTTTATTCCATTCAGTAACCAGCTCAATACAGCAACAACCGGCGTCATATTCCAGCAAAACACCAGTACGGCCAGTACCGACGGCAGTACCCTGTCATACGCCCGCCACTTACTGGCCCACCGCTTGCGCTGGTTGTAAAACGCCCGCCACGACCGGTGCGGTGCGGTGGTTACGATGGCCGCGGGGCTTTTCAGAAACCGGACACTGCCCGGATAGGCCGCAGCAATTTTATGCATCAGAAACTCGTCGTCGCCGGAGGCCAGCTGGTCGAACCCGGCAAAGCCGCCTACCCCGGCAAAAACCCCTTTCTCATAGCACATATTAGCCCCGTTGCACATGGTTGGTTTACCCCAGGCCAGCGTACAGGCCCCCGACCCAATCAGGCTGGCGAACTCTACCGTTTGCAGGGAGTCAAAAACGGTGTCATTCGTTGTAAACGTGACGGGGCCAAACATAAGTTTCGCCCGGGTCTCTTCATAAAAGGCGGTGTATGTAGCTAACCAGTTGGGTTCCACGCGGCAGTCGCCATCGGTCGTTACAATCAGGTGGCCGGTGGCCTGTTCGATGCTCTGGCTGATGGCGCGTTTTTTGGGCGAGGCCACACCCGCATCGGCCAATGACAGCAACTGGAGCGAAAACGAAGCCGTCAGGGCATATTGCCGGACCAAGTGCGCCGTATCATCGGTAGAGGCATCATCGGCTACGATCACCTCGAAATTACGGTAGGTTTGCTGGCTGAGGTCATTGAGCAATGCCTGGATGTTGGCCGCTTCGTTACGCACCGGCACGATAACCGTTAGGCGGGTAGTGGCCGGTGGCATTAGGGCATCAGGCCGTGAAAAAACCGGTAACCGAAGCCAGGTGAGCCAGAGAGCAAGGGTAAAAATGGCGTAGGAACTGGCAAGAAATAACAGTAAAATCACGAATTAATGGCCCTGAGCCGATTTTTCGGGCAAGTTAAGCGACAAAACAAGCCGGAAGGCGTTACTTTGTAAAAAGCCCTACCGACCCACTATGCTGATCACGCCAAAATCGACTGTTGATTCCCCGGAAAAGATAATTCTTGGTGTCGACCCCGGTACGCAGATTGCGGGTTACGGCATCATTTCGGTGCGGGCGGGCGTAATGAAGATGATCGAGTATGGCGTAGTGAAGCTCACCAGCTACGCTACCTACCAGCTCAAACTCCAGAAACTCTACGACACCATCCTGCGGCTCATCGACGAGCATCACCCCGACGAGATGGCCATCGAAGATCCGTTTTTTGGCAAGAACGTGCAGGCCATGCTCAAGCTGGGCCGGGCGCAGGGCGTGGTAATGGCGGCTGCCCTCTCGCGCAACATCCCGATTGTAGAGTATGCCCCCCGGCGCATCAAGCAGTCCGTAACGGGCAACGGTAACGCCAGCAAAGACCAGGTTTCGCAAATGGTTGGGCATCTGCTGAATGAGGACCTGGACCCCAAATACTTCGACGCTACCGACGCCCTGGCCATTGCCGTGTGTCATCATTTCCACGAGAATGCCATGCCGGTAGCTCCCGGCAAGAAAAACCGCAAGGGAGCCTGGGGCGCCTTCGTCAGCGAAAACTCCGGGCGGGTCAGCGGCTGATACTACATCTCAAAATTCATCCGGCTCCCAAATTGACCCCGGTACCGATACACCCGTAACGCACAGACCGACGGTACGCCCCGCCCGTCGCTCAGCGCAGGCTTCCAGTTCAGTCGATTTGGCTCCCATTCCGGCATATTCTGAATGGCCAGTTTCATACGCACAACGGCGTTCGTGCGCAATGTACCCGCAGACGAGTCAGCACTGACCGTAGCTTCGACCCGGACAACCTGTCCAATTTCGTTGATCGACAGAAGCGCGGTAATAGTTCGAATGCGTTCGCCGTCAACGAGGGAGCCGACTTGCTGCTCGAGGTAGCAGTTCAGGTCGGCGACTTTCCCCAGAAATTTTGGGACTTGGTAAAACGGCTCGCACGTTTGTTTACTTCCGTCCGGACCATAGCACGCACTTTGCCGCACCCGTCCCTGCCGGTAGTACTCCCGCCGTTTCACCAGGCCGTCTTCGTAAAAGACCATAAACGGCCCCTCTAACAGATCATCCCGGTATTCGCAGCTTACGCGGACCTGCCCGTTCGGGTACATAAGTTTCGTGGGACCATACCGGCTGATTCGGCGGAGACTATCCAGTTCAAAGCCACCGGGCATAATTTTGGGTAACATCTCATACGAATCGGACCGAAACAGCGAGCCGTTTTTCTGTAGGATACGAACATTAAAATAGCGGTTATGCTTCCCGTAATACATAATCTCCTCGTCGTACCCAGTGTGCATCCGGCGAATTATGTTCGCATTGGGGTGTCGGACGGAGTCGCTCTGTGCCAGGCCAAACTGACTACTCAGCATAAGCCATAAAATACCGATGAACCGCATAGCCAAACCGATGATGGTTCATTTGCTGATAACCAGCTTCTGACGCATGTTTATCAGCAAATGATACCTATGATAAAACAGCCTCCTGTTAAAATAGTTGGCCATTACGGGTTCTTTTAGGTTCTTTTCTTCATGCTACTCACGAATCAGTAGCCTTCGTAGGCAAACCGAAGCGTCTCGGTCACGGTACCGTTGGTTGTCCTGGTACGAACTGTGGGCAGATTGGCGGCATTGTACTGATACTGGTACGTATTGGTCGTTCCATTCGAGATAAGCTCGGTCAGAGCATTATTCGGACTCAGATTCAGCGCGTTGTCGACCCCGCCGAAATAAGTCATAACCGCCCGTGTACCGAACGTCAGATTAACGAAGCCTTCCGGATAGGGCGCCGGAATGATGTAGTTCCCGAAGAACGGGTTCAGCCTATCGTCGTAGGTAAAGGTACGGCTGTTTCCGTATCCGATAAACCCACCGGGGCCCCGGTCCGAATACTCTCGGGGGCTGTTTAGTGCAGTCAGATTATTGCCGGTAAACGTGAAGGTATCCGATCCGCGTTGAGTGAGCCCGCCCGTCTGAAAATTCCGGCTGCTGCTCGTCAGTTGGTTTGCACCGTTATAATTGAGTACGAGCGAAAACCCATTGGCATAGCTTACACCCGATACCTGTCCCAAAGCATTGTACGCCAGCGTGTACAACTCAATTGGGTTAGGCTGAAACGGTGCCCGACGAACTACCTCATGCCGAAGCTGAGTCAGCCGGTTCTGAGCATCGTACTGATACACGCTCAGTTCCACCGGGGCAGCGGTGCTGTCGGGAGCCTGAAAGGTCAGAATCGACGCGAGCCGGTTCTGACCGTCATAACTGAACAGGCTCACTTTGGTGGCTGAGGTGTTAGGTAACTCCTGCGTCAGGCTTTTAACCCGCTGGCGCAGCGGTGTTGAGCCGGGCGTGATGTCAGGGATGCGATGATCGACGCAGGTAGTCAGTAAACCGGCAAAAACCACCAAAATGAGCTGGGTGCAGAAACGGGAATAAATCATAGCCGTATTGAACAATAGTGAGAATGGATACGTACGAAATGCATTCTGTAAACGTAGTAATAAATAGCTTTAGTTATATAAATTATTTATTTAATGAAACAATAGAGTAAATTAACGTATATACATTACGTTCTGGCTTTAACCCTTAGAAAAAAATTCAATCTACTGATTTTCAACGGGTTTACTCTCAATAAAATCAACGATCAGGGGCGTAGCAGGTTCCAGACTTCGGCTACACTCGTTACGGGCAATTGACACGCCCGGTTGTAGCAGACGTATATCGTCGTTTTGCCATCAATCATGCCCCGTTGTTCCAGTAGTGGCAAACCGTTTTTCGCGGCTGGATCAGCCTGGCCACAGAGCACTTTATTGGGATAAAACTCCCCGTCGAGTTCGGCCCGGAACCGGTCAGCGTCGGGGCCAACAATAGCGATCTCGGCGGTGGGGCGGGTGCGGAGCGCGTACAAACCGGCCCAGTTGGCGAGGTAATCGGCGTTTTTCTCGACCAGCGGCTGCATCCGGCCCATCATCCGGTCAGCCCGGTTGGCATACTCATTCGTACCGAGCAGCAGACTGAGCGTAAACAGATTTTCGGCCATCATCGAGTTGGAGGCCGGAATTACGTTGTCGAACAGTTCCTTGCGCCGGGCAATGAGGTCTTCGCCCATTCTGTCAGTAAAAAAGAGCAGATCATCGGCATCGTCCGAAAAGTTAGCCAGCACGTACTGCGTTAGCTGATCGGCTTCGGTAAGCCAGCTTTCGGTAAAGGTGGCCTGATACAACGCCAGGAGTCCATCAATCACAGCGGCATAATCGTCCAGAAACCCAACCTGTTTGGCCCGCCCATTTTTATACGTATGCCAGAGCCGCCCACCGTTTCGGCTATCGCGCATGTTTTTGAGCAGAAAAAATCCCAATCGCAGCGCCAGGGTCAGAAACTCGGGTTCGCCAAACGTGCGGTAAGCGGTAACCAGCCCTTTCAGCATCAACCCATTCCAGGAACACAGAATCTTATCGTCCAGGCCGGGCCGGACGCGTTCATCGCGCAAACGCAGCAGCCGGGTATGAGCCGCATCAAGCCGGACGTTCAGGTCGGCCTCTGTCCAGCCGTTCTGTTCGGCAAAGGCGTCGTCGGCCTCTACCGAACGCGGCCCGGCCCGGTGCAGGATATTGCGGTTGTGTTCCCAGTTGCCTTCGTCAGTTACCGAGTACAACTCCGCAAACCAGCCGAAATCATCGCCGAGGGCGTCCTGTAATTCCGGCGTGGTGAAGGTATAAAACTTACCTTCCACGCCTTCGCTGTCGGCGTCTAAGGCCGAATAAAACCCACCGTCGGGGCTGAGCAGTTCGCGCTGGGCGAAGGCAATGGTCTGATAAACGACGTGTTTGTAGAGCGGATTTTTAGTTAGGGCAAAGGCTTCGGCGTAGAGTGTGAGGAGCTGGCCGTTATCGTACAGCATTTTCTCGAAGTGGGGCGCAAACCAATCGGTATCGGTCGAGTAACGGGCAAAGCCACCGCCAAGCTGATCGTAAATACCGCCAAGGGCCATGCGGTCCAGCGTGAGCGTTACCTGCTGCAAGGCGCGTTCGGTAGTCACCAGTTTCTGATCTGACGCAGCGTAATACCGGAGCAGAAATCGCCAGAGTACGGGCATCGGGAATTTGGGGGCGCGGTTTGTCCCCCCTTTCTCGTCGTCGGCTTTGACCATCACTTTTCGGTGCAGGGCGTCGAGCGTATCGGTCGAGAACAGCGGTTCGGTGTTCGTCAGGCCGTAGCGTTCCACGTCCCGAATATTGAGTTCCGTGGCAAACCCTTCGGCTGACTGCGCCAGGTCGGCCCGGTTTTCGTCGAAGGCATCACGGATGTTGCCCAGCAGATTCACCCAATTCTGGGGTGGCAGGTACGTAACGCCGTAGAACGGTTTGGCGTCGGGCATCAGAAACACATTCAGCGGCCAGCCGCCCTGTACGCCCATTGCCTGCACAGCATCCATATAAATAGCGTCTACATCGGGGCGTTCTTCGCGGTCCACTTTGATGCAGACGAAGTTCTCGTTCATTACCCGCGCCACGGTCTCTTTCTCGAACGACTCGCGCTCCATGACGTGGCACCAGTGGCAGGCCGAATAGCCAATGCTGACCAGAATCGGCTTGTCTTCGTCGCGGGCTCGGCTGAGGGCTTCATCGCCCCAGGGAAACCAGTCAACGGGGTTATTGACGTGCTGGAGCAGGTACGGGCTGGTTTCGTATTCGAGGTGGTTCATGGGTATAAAAGAGTAGTTCAGGCTACGGTCACTGACCGCCAATGACGATTTTCTTCGTTTGGCTACCGGTAAGCGTAGTAATGCGTAACAGATACAAACCGGCGGGCAGGCCCGCTACGTTCAGGGTTGCCAGCGCGGCTTTTGCGGGCTGGCGAATAACGATCCGACCGGCCATATCCTGTAGGGTCAACTCAGTATTGGCAGTGGGTGTTTGACCCAGCGATACAATGAGCTGGCTCGTGGCCGGGTTCGGATAAACCTGTGCAGGAGGAGCAACTGGTTCGTCAGCGGTGACGGCGCCCATGTCGAAACGGCACAGAAACACCTCGCGCCCGGTTAGCTCGACGGTGCGCTGCCAGTTGTTTTTGTAACGCACCACCAGTTCGGTTTTCGCCCCCTCGTCAGCGTAGGGATTCTGGGCAGCAATCAGGATCGTATTGTTTTTGACCACGCCCCGCCACACGGGTAGCTGCCTGTCCATAAGATCTCGGGCGGGGGTTTCGATCACCAGTTCATACGGGCCCTGAAACTGATCGGCAAAACGCGAAAGCCGGTACAGGCCATGCGTAAAATGTTCATAAGCCGCCTGATTATCGGTACGGGTGGTTTCGAGCGTGGGGTCTTCCCAAAGCCACAACCCGGCGGCTCCCGAGAAAAAAGGGAAGATGGCAGTGGCTTCGGCCATAAACGGCTGAATAAACCGGAAGGGCGTACTGGACGTATTATGATAGCGCAACCATACCCACGGAATCACGGGTTTGCTGCTCCAGGCCCGGTTGGCTTCCACCTGAAACAGCAGGTATGCCAGGTAATCTTTAGCCAGCGGATTTGGATAGTCGTAATAATAATACGCCGAGGGCGAGAGCGCGTCGAGCTGGTCGTAATACGGTCCGCCCACCCGGCTTTCGGTCGAGTCTTTCACCAGATAATTGACCCGGCTCAGGTTGGTGGTCCAGTCGGCCCAGCTAAACGTGGGCACATTGAGATAGGTGTTCAGAATGGGCGTATCGGCATAGCTGCTGATTACCACATTGGTCAGGTCGGTATGCTGACGAATATAGCTGGCAGCTTCGGCGTACAGGTTGCGGATGGCGCGTTTGTAGGCGGAGATGAAACTGGCGTCAGACAAACTGCGGTATTGAGCCGGTACGGTATTATCGGTTTTGAGCCGTAGAATCCGGACGTCGGTTTCGGCAATGCGCTCGATGTCGAGGGTAATCCGGCTTACCTGTACCAGGTATTTCCCCGCTGCATTGCGCTGCCCACCGGCCAGGTCCGAAAGCCAGCGATCCCATTTGGCCCGGTAGGCAATCAGGTCATTGGCCCACGGGCTTTCGAGGATTTCCCAGGGCTGGTTGAGCCCATACGCCACGCCGTAGTAAGTAACGGTACGCTGCCGGGGCGGCACAAACTCACCGTTGGTCACGGTTTGGAGGTAACTAAACCCGTGCCGCAGGGGCTGACCACTGGTATCGCCGAAGCGTGGCCCCGAGTAGATAATCGGAAATGGTAAACTAAAGTCGGGAAATTTGCTCCACTCAATGCGGTTGGGCTGATTAACGGGGGTAAACAACAACCGGTCAGCGCAGGTTTGCTGGGCCAGAGCAGGGCGGGTCAGCACGGCAACGACGAGCAGTATCAGCAGAGCCAGACGGTCAGATTGACGATGCATTTATTGAGTTTTCGGCGAAATTACGGAATTTTAGGCCGGGCCGCGCAGGCCCCGGCTAAGAAAGCCCCCGTTGTCCATCATAAACTCTGCCAGCATGTCTACCCGTCTTCTTCTGCTCGTTTACCTGTTTGTTGCTACCCTCACGGCCTGCAAAAAGGACGACCCCAACACCCCCGCTCCCACCACCGGCACCCAGACTGATTTACTGGTAGCCCACAACTGGCTCGTTACGCGCGTCACCACACCCAATGGGCAGGACGTCAACCGCAGTCGACTAAACGTCGTTACGCAGTCGCTGTTTTCTCTAAACATGCAGTTTCGGGCTAACGGCACCGTCCGCGCGCTGGACCCCAATGCATCGAACAACGTAGTAAACGGTGGCACCTGGGTGCTGACGCCCGATAATAAGTCCATCGACGTCGTAGTAACGGGTTTGTCGGGCAACTTCCCTATCGTTCAGCTTGACCGCAGCCAGCTCATTCTGCGCCAGACGGCCCCCGTCGATGGCAAAAACGCCGACATCAATCTGGTATTCGCGCCCTCGCTCTGAGAGCGGATCCGTTCATACCGTTCCCCTTATAATCAGGCGGCTAAAGGCTCAATACGTTCACTAACCGCCCGATCAGGCCCTTCACCGTTCAATAAATAGTACCAATCCACGAAAAAATAGTGTTTGGTCCGATTTTTGGAGAATGTAGCTTTTGCCATGTACGTACTCCTTTTCAATAAATATATAATTGACTACCAACGGATTACCATCCGATCAAACAGATCGGCACAAGAGTTGCTCTATTATATACGCTCACCTACTGGTTACTAACGCTTTCTTTCCCGTCTCATCAGTGAGATCTACTGGCAGGAATTATTCAGACTACCGTTTATGGGGATCCTGTTTTTACCAGCTGACAGCCGCCTTTACTTTATTCAACGCAGTGCCTGACACTGCTGTCTGTTTTTTTGATTTTATGTTCTTCATACCCGTCTCTTCGCATCTGATTACACGTATACCATCATTAGGCCAACAACGCGGGCGGGCGGCATGGAGCTTACTGCTTATTTTTCTATCTGGCCTAACGAGTTGTGTGTCACCAAAGCACGTTGTTTATTTTCAGGAATCAGCTGGGTTGAACAACACCATTCAAAACGCCGAATCATATACCCCCCGTATTAAACCGGGCGACGTACTGTCTATTCAGGTGAACAGTCTAAATCCGGAAGCCACCGTTTTTTTCAACCCCTATGCCACCATGCAGACCTCCGGAGGACGTACACAGCCGCAGAATAATACCAGCGGTCTACCCGAAATGACAGGCTATCTGGTGTCGGAAGCAGGCGACATTGAGCTGCCGCTTATTGGCCGGATAGCGGTGGGCGAGCTGACGGTGAGCGAGAGCAGTGAGTTGATCAAGCAAAAGCTGAAGCCGTTTCTTAAAGAACCAACCGTGAACGTGCGCAATCAGAATTTCCGCATCTCAGTACTGGGCGAGGTGGCCCGACCGGCTCTGTTTACGATTCCTAACAATCAGATTACCCTCATCGAAGCTCTGAGTCTGGCGGGCGATGCAACTATTTACGGTCGGCGCGACAATGTACTGATCGTGCGCGAAGAAAATGGTCGTAAAACCTTTGCCCGCATCGATCTCACCCAGCGCGATTTCTTTCGGTCGCCCTACTATTATCTGCACCCCAACGATGTGGTTTACGTAGAACCCGGCAAAGCCCGGGTAGCCAATGCCGACCGGCTATACCAGATTATGCCCAGTATTCTGGGTGCGCTATCGGTTATTGCCATTATCTTAACCCGCCGGTAGTATCTTCGTCTATGTCATCGCCATCTACCAACTATTCTTACGTTCCGTATCAGGTCATGGACCCCGACAACGGTCTGCGTGCTACGCTGCTGCGATACCTGCGCCACTGGTACTGGTTTGCGCTGGCGGCTGGCCTGATGTTGTCGGCGGCTTTTCTGTACCTGCGCTACGCCCAGCCCGTCTATCTAAGCCAGAGCCGGTTGCTGATTAAGGACGAGAAAAAAGGGCTCGATTCGGAAAGCATCCTGAAGGACCTGGAGATTTTCGCCCCCAAGAAAGTTATTGAGAACGAAACCGAAATCCTGCGATCCTTTACACTCATGGAGCAGGTGGTGAACCAGCTTGGGCTGGATGTGCAGTATACTCAGGATACACCCAGCGGTCGGCGCGAGGTATTTCGGGATTCGCCAGTACGGCTGATTATCGAAAAAGCCGATCCAGAACTGTATCAGGATGAGCCAATTGAACTGAGCTTTCCCGATGCTAAAACAGTGCAGATGGCGGGTCAATCGTACCCACTCAACACCAGCGTACAAACGCCATTCGGGCGGCTTCGTTTTTTCGGCAAACGGGCCATTTCCAGCAGCACCGAGCCCGTATTTATGCAGGTAAGCCCGCGCGATGAGGTCGTTACCGGCTACTTGCAGGCCCTGAAAGCCGAACCCACCAGCAAAGCATCGACCGTTATTCTGCTCTCTATCGAAACGGGCGTACCGGATAAGGGAGAAGCCATTCTGAACCGGCTTATCGACGTCTATACCGAAGCCTCGGTACTGGATAAGAACCGGGTGGCGTCTAACACCCTCAATTTCATTGAAGAGCGGCTCCAGTTGGTATCGGGCGAGTTGCAGTCGGTCGAGAAGGGCGTAGAAGCGTATAAATCGGCGCAGGGTATTACCGACCTCGGCACCGAAGCACAGGGCTTTCTGGAAACGGCTCAGCAGAACGACGCCAACCTGACCGAAACAAACATTCAACTGGCGGCCCTGGACGGCATTCAACAATACGTCAACAGCCAGCCCGAATACCGCAGCGGCACCCCCGCCACCCTCGGCCTGAGCGACCCTACGCTGGTGAAACTGATCGAGACATTTACCAAACTCGACGCCCAGCGTCAGGAACTGGCCCGCACCACCGCCGAGCAAAACCCCCTGATGGAGACCGTAAACAGTCAGCTCAAAACCATCAAAAGCAGCATTGCCGAGAACATTGGCACCATGCGCAAAACCCTGACCAGCACCCGCCAGCAGTTTCGGGCCAAAAACCAGAAGATCGAAGGGGCCATCCGTACCATTCCGACCAAAGAGCGCAACCTGATGAACATTACGCGGCAGCAGGTCATCAAAAACGATTTGTATACCTACCTGTTGCGTAAGCGCGAAGAAACTGCCGTCTCCTACGCATCGGCCATTTCCGACTCGCGGGTGATTGACGCAGCCCGCACGGCCAAAAAGCCCGTGAAGCCCCGCAAACAGCTTATTTATCTCTTTTTTCTACTGGGAGGTCTGTTGATGCCCGCTCTGGTGCTGGGTGCCTACGATGCCATCAACAACCGAGTGGTGCGCCGGTCGGACGTAGAAGACGCCACGCAGGTACCGATTCTGGGCGAGGTGGTTCAGAAAAAACAGCCGGGTATTCTGGTGGTGGCCAGCCGGAGCCAGACCGTCATTGCCGAGCAGATCAGAATCCTGCGCACCAACCTCAATTACCTGCGTAACAACCGGGAAGGCAGCCAAGTGCTGCTGTTTACCTCCAGCGTGGAGGGCGAAGGCAAAACGTTTATTTCTCTTAACCTTGGAGCCAGTCTGGCCCTGGTGGGGCAACGCACGGTCATTCTGGAAATGGACCTGCGCAAACCCAAACTGCACGAGTCAATCGGTTTCCCCAACGGGCTGGGCCTGAGCGACTACCTCGCCGGCGACACCACCCTGAGCCAGATCGTAAACCCTATACCAGACAGCGCAAACTACTCCATCGTAACCAGTGGCAGTCTGCCCCCCAATCCCGCCGAACTGCTCAGCAGCCCCCGCCTGGAGCAACTCATCAGTGAACTCCGGCACCATTTTGATTACATCCTGATCGATGCGCCCCCGATTGGTCTCGTTACCGACGCGCAGTTGATTGCCCCTTTTGCCGACGCCACACTGTACATTATCCGGCACGACGTAACGCCAAAGAATTCCTTAAAAATGGTTGAAATGCTGTTCCGTGAAAAGCGTTTCAACAAGCTCAACATTGTACTTAACGCCGTGCGTAATGATGCCACTACCTATTACAGTTACGGCGGCAATAGGTACGGTACGGCACAGTCTTCGGATCAGCTTGCCACCGCGCCAAAGAAATCATTTCTGAAGAGGTTCAGGCCCAACGCTTAATCCACCCTGGCTATGATATCAGACGTTATCCGAACGCGCCGGGTAAACCGGCAGGTAACCGACCTGGCTGCTGCCCCGGTGCCTGACTATTGGGGCAAGCGGGTATTCGACATCGTTATCAGTTGTTTTGTTACCGCGCTAGTGCTGAGCTGGTTACTGCCCCTGATCGGGCTGGCCATTGTGCTGACCTCCCGCGGCCCGGCTTTATTTGTGCAGATTCGGTCGGGGCGCAACGGACGGCAGTTTAAGTGCTTCAAGTTTCGGACGATGTACATGCCCCTGCCCGACCGTAATCCGTTTATACAGACCAGTCAAAACGACCCGCGCGTAACCCGCCTGGGCCGTTTGCTCCGGCGCACTAACCTCGACGAAATGCCCCAGTTTCTGAATGTATTACTGGGCGACATGAGCCTGGTAGGGCCACGCCCCCACCCTATTGAACTGGATGCCCAGTACTGGTACACATTGCCCGACTACCCGGCTCGTTACGGCCTGCGGCCCGGCATTACAGGGCTGGCGCAGGTCAGCAAGTGCCGGGGCAACGTTACCAACGTTCGCATGATGAAGCACCGCATTGACTATGACCGGTTTTATATCCGCCATGCCTCGGCCCGGCTGGATCTGCTCATTTGTCTGAAAACGCTCAAAGCCATGTTCACCGGTAACACCGACGCCTTCTGATGTGGCTGACCCGCCTGCTACCGGACCGTTTGACGGATCGGCTTCGGAATCTCGATGCCCGGAGTGTGGTGGTGTACCGCAACGTGGTCGAGTCCATTTTCCTGAAAGGAGCCAGTGTGCTGGTCGGGTTTCTGACCGTTACGCTCACCCTGCATTACATCGACGCCAAAGATTTTGGTATCTGGATGACCATTACGTTCCTGACCAACTGGTTCAGCCTGGTCGATGTCAGTTTCGGCAACGGGTTGCGTAACAGCTTAGTCGAGTTTTTCGACACCGGCGACGAGGACACGGCTCAGAGATACGTCAGTACCCTGTATTTTCTGTCGGGCGTATGTGCGGTGGTCCTGCTGATTGTTTTCGGCGGCATGTATTGGTTCATCGACTGGACGCGCCTGCTCAACATAGACAGCAATCAGCCCGCGCTGATCAACTTTATCATCACGTACACACTGGCGGGCTTCAGCCTTCAGTTGCTGCTCAAACCAATCAGTTCCATTCTGCTGGCCGATCAGCGGACGGCTACCGTAGCCTGGATTCTACTGATTATCAACGTGCTGGTCATTAGCCTGATTTATGGAGCGTCGCACTATCTGAGCGCGTCGCTGCTGGTCATTGCCCATATCTATAATATCGTGCCGGTGGTTGTGTTTCTGCTGGCATCGGCCTGGCTGTTCGGCACCAAATACCGGCGTATTGCCCCCGGAATCGGGTCCATTGATCTGTCGCTGGTTAGCAAGCTGCTGAACGTGAGTGGTCAGTTTTTCTTTTTGCAACTGGTCAGCGTGGTGGTATTTACGTCGGGCGGACTGTTTATTTCGTATTACTTAGGATCGAATGAGGTGGGGCCGTACAGCGTAGCCAACAAGTATTTCAGCGTCTTGCCGTTCATTTACGGCATTTTCATTACGCCCTACTGGTCGGCCTTTACCGATGCCTACATAAAGCGCGATACGGTCTGGATTCGGGCCACCATTCGTCGATTGAACCTTATCTGCGCAGCTATGACAGCACTGGCCCTGCTGATGCTGGCCCTGGCGCAACCCATCTTCTCGATCTGGATTGGGCACAAGATTACCGTGCCAACGGGACTGTCGGTCTGGCTCACGGCCTACGTAATTAGCTTCATTTTCCTGAGCAACTACAATTACTTCGTCAATGGCGTGGGGCAGATTGGCGGTCTGGTACGGGCGTCGGTACTGGGGCTGTTGCTGTACCTGCCGCTTAACTACGTCCTGTTCCGGTATACCGATGCCGGGGCCGCGAGTGTGGTCATTGCCGGTACGGTCTGGAACTGCTTTCTGCTCATCGTCTGTATGCATAAATACCGACGCATTATGGATACGCTGACACCATCGCCAAAATCCACCGCTCATGCTTTCTAACCTTAGCCGACTCAGCTACCGGGCCGTTCGGTACGGCTGGCGACGCATCCTGCACGGCTGGGACATGGCCCTGATACGGCTGTATTTTTACCTGAATGGTGTACACTACGGCCCCGGTCTGCAGAGTTACGGCGTGCCGGTGGTGGACGTAAACGAAGGCGGGCAGATGCGGGTGGGCAACCGGTTGGTACTGGTAAACGGCATGAACTACGCCAACCGCATTGGACGGCAACAACCTTGCTTTTTCATTGTGGCCCCAACCGGCAAACTCCGCATTGGCAACCGGGTGGGCATGAGTGGTACGGCCCTTGTTTGTCACGATGCCATTACCATTGGCAACGACGTGACCATTGGCGGTAATACCGTTGTTTATGACACCGATTTTCACAGTACCGACCGGCATGTACGGGCTGGTTACGCCGACAATGCACTGGCCAATACCGCCCCGGTCCTGATTGACGACGGAGCCTTCATTGGCGCACACATAACGATCCTGAAAGGCGTAACCATTGGCCAAAATGCCGTAATTGGCGCGGGGTCGGTCGTGACGCGCTCTGTACCGACGGGCGAAATATGGGCGGGTAACCCCGCTCAGCTGGCAAAAACGCTTGAGTCCGTAACGCTATGAAGAAATCGCTACTGTTCCTGCTCTGCTTTGGTCTGGTACAAACATCGCCCCTGCTGTACGGACTGCTGTTCGATTATCAGGAGTCGTTTCTGTACCCGACCCTGCTCAGTCACAGCCCGCTGATCGTGCCGGTGTTCGTGATTTTCAACCTCAAAAACCGCTTTACCAAAGCCTTCATTGTGGTCTGGATTGCCTGGCTGCACATTGGCGAGCTGAAGATTCTGGACTACTACGGCATCAACCCGTTTTATATTTCGATGGATGAGGGCTGTATGATCTATACCCTCTTTCTGGCCGTGATGAGTCTCGGTATTCTCTGGCATGACATGCGCATGGGCAGTCGGCAGGTATCGCCTGACGAACAACAGCAGGGCCGACTGGTTTATGATGATTTTGGCTGGCTGACCTATCCGCTGATGGCGTTTCCGCTGGTCTGGTTCGTCGATTTTATCCGTAACGTGGGTTACATACCGATCTTTTCGGGCAGCGACGTGACCGATAAGATGTACAACCTCGATTACGGTCTGGTGTACAACTACGGTTTCTTCAACTGCGTATCGGCAGTGCTGCTTTATGACCGCGCCCTGAAAAGTAAGACGCGGACCGAAAAAATAACGTGGCTGGTGCTAACCGGACTGGCCGTGCTGATTACGTCTATTGACAGCAAGCGGCTCTTTCTGCTGATCTCGATTGGCTCTATTTTCCTGTACGACAAGATCATAACGGGCAAATTTAGCGTCAACCTGAAGTCAGTCGGTCTGATTCTGATAACTGCACTCCTGTACGTGGGGTTGCAGAATATGCGACTGGGCAGCAGTTCCGAAGCGCAGTTCAAGCGGGAAGGCATGCCGATGGGTGTTGAGTTTCGGGAGTATATCCGGGCCGTGAACGAGTTTGAGCCGGGCCAGATTCCAGGCTACAATCTGACCACCAGCACCCTGGCCAATCTGGTCAACGGGGCATTGCTGGGTGCGGTGGGGTTCAACAAAGCCGAACTCAACAGTCAGGACAGTGCGCTTACGTTCATGACCATTTTCGACCCCGACAACACGCTCGGCATCCGAACGGGGCTGATCTCCGAACTATACTTTGCCTACGATTTCTGGGGGTTGCTGGTCATATTTGCCTTTGGCTACGCGGTCAGCTACGTAACCTATGTCATGTTAACCACCCAGCGCAAATCGACCCTGGTTTTGCTGGTCGTTATTTTTTCGCTGCTCACACTGACCGTCTTTGGGCAGAGTTCCGTCACGGCGGGGTCACTTTGTTTGCTGTTCTATCTCTACGTGCTAATCGGGCTGGTTAATCGCCGGCAACGTTCTCAGGCAACGCTACACACCAGTCGGGAGCAGGTTGAATCAGCCGAACCCGCCACGCATGATTTATCGGTATGATCTATGTCGTCATTCCGGTTCACAATCGGCGGGAACTAACCCGCGCCTGCCTGAGGTGCCTGCGGTCTCAAACCGAACCGCACCGCGTCATTGTCGTAGACGATGGATCGACCGACGGTACGGCGGCTATGATGGCTCAGGAGTTCGCTGACGTAAGGGTGCTGACCGGCAATGGCTCACTCTGGTGGGCGGGCGGTACGAACCTCGGCATCCGGTATGTACTGCCTGAGCTAAGCCCCGACGATTTCGTACTGACCCTGAACGACGACACTGAAGTAGCCCCGGACTATCTCGCGCAGCTGCTACGTGCCTATAACGCCACCAAACCCGCGCTGATCGGTTCTATCTCGGTCGACATTCGTGAACCTGCCCGGCTGCTCTACGCCGGTACTCGGCTGAAGATGGCAACCGCATCGTTTACCGATCAGGCTACGGCCCGGTTTCATAATCACATCGATCAGCTTCCGGTCAGTCAGCCTTATCTCCCCACCGATTGTTTGCCGGGCCGGGGTATGCTCATTCCTGCCGGGGTGTTCAGGGCCATTGGACTCTTCGACGACGCGCACTTCCCGCACCATATGGCCGACCTTGATTTTTCGATTCGTGCCCGGGACGCCGGGTTTCCGTTACTGGTAGCCACCAACTGTGTGGTACTGGAACATGCCGACGCTACGGCGCTGCAACTGAATAAATTCGTTTCGCTGCGGTCATTCCGGAACGCCCTGTTTACTACCAGTTCGCCCATTAAACTCAGTACCCGCTATGCGTTTGCCCGTCGGCACGCGCCCGTCATGCCCGTTTTTCTCGCCATCGACTGCTCACGGATTATTGGCGGATATATTTTTCGGCGGCTTAAAACAGCTCTATCCGGCTCAACGCATCAACCGCACTGACCCCATGACCCAGCTCAAAGACTACATCAAACAGCATCCTATGCTGATGAAATTCGCCCTGCTGATCCAGACCGGTTCGGTATTTAAGCGGTCGGTAACGAGACGAATACGGGGTCAGCGCAACCGAATTCGTATTGACCGAACGGCGTTTTGCGTGGGTTGCGTCATTGACGTAGTGGGCAACGACAACACCATTATCGTGCAGGAATCGGCCCGGCTGTTGAACCTCCGTTTTTTTATCCGGGGCAACAATAACCGCATCGTGGTATCGAGTCAGGTACGGGTAAACCGGGGTGGCGATTTATGGATCGAAGACGACGGGGGCACCATCACGATTGGCGAGCAGTGTACGTTCGAGGCCGCCCACATTGCCGTTACCGAACCCGGCTCCAGCATTACCATCGGCCGCGACTGCCTGTTTGCCTACGACATCGACATCCGCACCGGCGATTCACACTCGATTATCGACACCCAAACGGACAAACGTATCAACTACGCCCGCGACGTACTCATCGGCGATCACGTCTGGATTGCGGCCCATTGCAGCATTCTGAAGGGCGTTCGGCTGGGGCGAAATTCGGTAGTGGCCACGCGGTCGGTCGTTACCAAACCGTTCGATCAGGAGGGCGTCATTGTAGGCGGCAATCCGGCGCGGATCCTGAAAGAAAACGTTACGTGGCAGCGCGAGAGGCTCTATCCGGCGGCTTCGGCTACAATCTCTTCGTAAAGCGTCAGCGTGGCCCGGCCCCAGGTTTCTGCCGAATAATCCGCGTATCGACGGCGGCTGTTGGCAGCGTACTGCCGAAGCAAATCCGACTGATTATCAACCTGTTGAACCGCCCTGCCCAGTTCATTACCATCGCCAGACCGGAACAGCATGCCGGCGGGCGGGCCTTCGGCAACCTGACGCAGGTTTCCCTGATCAGCGCAGATCATTGGGGTACCCGTAGCAAACGCTTCCAGCACCACCAGCGGCAGGGCCGCTTCGTAACAGATAGACGGCACCAGCAACGCCCGGCAGGTCTTCATGAGGCTGGCCACCGCATCAGGATTTTGCCAGCCGAGATACTCAACGTTGGGTTGCGCAGCGGCTACCTGCCTGACGTGGTCTTCGAGCGGACCGGTACCAATAATTTTAAGCCGGAACGGTTGCTTTTGGATCGCGTCGAGCAACACGTCAATGCCTTTTTCGGCAGACAACCGCCCTACGTATAAAAAGAAATCCTGCCGGGTGTCGAAATCAACATCGCCCAGGTCCAGTACGGCATTGGGCTTTACCACCACCTGAGCGGACCGCAGGTTCAGCGATGAGGCCAGAAATTTCTCACGCACAAAATCCGTCATCACCACAAACCGGTCTACGCTGCGCCAGGTACCCGCCAGTTTGGCCAGCGCAAGTGTCAGGCTCAACTGCGCCGACTTGGCCACCGAACCCTGAAAACAGGCGTGCCGGATACCCGCCATCGGAAACGGTTGCGTCAGGCAGGTTTCGCAGGGGGCCTTGCCTTCACGCATCAGCAGGCCGTTCAGACATACCAGCCGGAAATTATGCAGCGTCATCACCACCGGAACGCCCCGCTGTTTAGCCGCCCGAATCACAGCAGGCGATGCCGTGTAAAACAGGTTGTGTACGTGTACCAGATCGGGCTGAAATTTATCGATAGCTTCCCGAACGCGCCGGGCCGACTGCCGGTTGTGAAGCGTTCGGATGGCCGCGCCAGCTTTGTTCAGCAACGTACCATCAAACGCATTGTTGGTAAACGTAATCGTTTGGACCGTCACCCCTTTGGCACGTAACAGGCTGGTTTCCTGGCTAAAAACAGCATCTTCGCCCCCCGCCTGCTGGTAAAAGTTATGGATCAGAAGTACGCGCATCGTTACGAATTGGGCGTAATTGACCCCCGCCGGGCCAGTTTTACTGCCATCAGGTAGGTTTTGAGTTTGTTCCAGGCCCGCACCGAAACGCTGAATTTACGCCGAAAGCGCCGGGCGTAATCGGGTTGTACGGCGAGGATTTGGGGTAACGCAAACTGCCGCTGTGTACCACCGTCGAGTATAGTTTTGTAGCGGTTATACACTACCTCCGTCGTGGAGTCGGGCGAATCGACGCCGATGTTGATGGTTTTGGAAAGGGTTGGGTACACCGTCAGGGCCGCTTCTTTGAACTCGGCGTAGCACAGCCGGATATCCCAGGCATCTATTTCCTCTGCTTTTGTACGTTGCAGCATTCGGAAGCGGTCCTGCCCGTTGGCGTTGAACGCCCGGCGGGCGGCAGGGTCGGCGGCAAACGCGTCGAAATCGGCCAGTGACCAGTCCACGCGCTGCCAGCGGTCGGCCCAGATGCCCCAGCCCCAGGCGCAGGTACGGCCAAAGAAATACACATCGTCGGTGTATCCCGCCGGGCGCGGAAACGGAAACGTGTAGCCCCCTACCGAAAACACACCGGGCGTATTGGCGTACTGCGTCAGGCACTGATTCATATAATCCAGAAAATTAGGGCTGGTCACGATGTCATCTTCCAGCACAATCACTGCCGGATGTTTTTCGAGCACCGCCGTAACACCCGCAATAATAGAATTGGCACAGCCTTTATTAACAGGCTGGTATTGGCGGTAAATCTGGCGAAAGCCCGTCAGTTCGTCAATCATACTCTGCACAGCGGCCACCTTAGCAGGTTCGTCGGGGCGGCTGGGGCGCGGGCCATCCACAAACACGTACAGATCGCTCTGCGCGGCCAGGTGGTTAGCCCGCAACGCCGTGAGTGTTTGCCGGAGTTCATGAGGGCGTTTAAAGGCAAACAAAACGATGGGAATGGGCATGTTTTTTTTAATTGTGAATGGGTGAATTGTAAATGAGTGAATTGGTACGTCGATGCGGGGCTGGCGCAAGCCCACTCGCGCCAACATATTCACTCATTCACAATTCACTCATTCGCTCATTGAAACGTTGCCGGGCTACGTAGTACAGAAACAGGCTGTTGGTGACGACGTAGCGGGAGAATAACCGGCGCGGCTCGGCCAGAAACCGGTGCAGCCACTCCAGACCGCTGCGCTGCATCCAGCGCGGGGCGCGGGCCTGCAAACCAATCGTTACGGGCAGCGCACCGCCAACGCCCAACAGTACCGCCGGGATACGGTCGCTCATGGCGGCCATCCATTTTTCCTGCTTTGGACACCCCAAAGCCACAAACACAAGTTGCGCACCCGACGCACGAATGGCCTCGGCAGCCCGGATTTCTTCGTCGGGCGTAAAGGCCCGGAACGGTGGTGAGTGCGTACCGGCAATGCGCAGCGACGGATGATGCTGGGCGCAGAATTCCTGAAATCGGAACAGAACAGCGGGTGTGGAGCCATAGACATATACCGACAGTCCCGTTTGGGCTGCGTTGCTCAGCAGAGTGGGCATCACATCGAGTCCGGTGATCCGCTCCTGCCGGTATCCATGCAAAAAGCGCAACGCCCAGGTCAGTGGTACGCCGTCGGCAATAACCCAGGTAGCGGCATTCACGGCATCGGCAAAAGCGGGATTCCGGGCCGCTTCAACGACCATATGCGCATTGGCAAAACAGGCGTAGGCGGGTTTGCGCTGCCGCCCCCTATCCATAACCTCGTCGATGAAATGGGCGTAGGAACTACCCGTCAGCCCCAGCGAAACAACCCGCTTTCGGGTGGGCAGGGCCGCAACTGGTATGGCCATCTGAGGTAACTGGGGAGCAATCACAGGAACGATATATATAGTATGAAGACGATAGAATAGCCGAAAGTAACGTTGATTAAACGGTAGGGCGGGCCAGCCGAAATCGGTCTGACCCGACTTTAACGTGTATCTTTACAAATCTACACGGGCTTACCCGTGTTCTGCTTTTCTTTCGATGGATACCCCGCTTACGTTATTGAATCGACTCCGTTTGTTGTTGAACAGCAACCGGCCTGTGTCACCAAAGCAAAATCCGTGCTACTGGCACACCGACCTGCATTCGCACCTGATACCGGGCATTGACGATGGCGTTTCGACCAGCGACGACGCCCTGCTTTGTCTGCGCCAACTGGCCGACTGGGGCATTCGGCACGTAGTTACCACCCCGCACGTGAGTCAGGACTGGTTTCCCAACACCCACGAAACGCTGCTGGCCGGGCAGACAACGCTCCGAAACCTGATTGCCGAACACCAGCTTCCGCTCACCCTCGAGGTAGCCGCCGAATACCTCATCGACGATTTGTTTCTGGATCGGCTCCGGGCGGGCAATTTACTGAGTTTCGGCCAACCCCGCCACGTCCTGTTCGAAACGGGCTGGGCATCGGCCCCGCATTTTTTGAGCGAGATCATCTTTCAGCTCCAGACCCATCGGTACCAACCCGTACTGGCTCACCCCGAACGATACACGTATTACCACGACGACCTGACGCCCCTGGCCGATCTGCGCACGGCGGGCTGTCTGTTTCAACTCAACTGGGGGTCACTCACGGGGCGGTACGGCAAACGGGTGGAGAAACAGGCGCAAAAACTACTCAAAAACAACTGGGTCGATTTCATTGGCTCCGACCTGCACCGCCCCACCGACCTGCCATCGCTCCAGAAACTCTTTACTACCCCGGCCTATACTCAGCTTAGGCAGCAGCCCCTACGTAACCAGATCATTTTGCCGAAGCAAATTATTGGCCAGTAAACCCGAATGGCATGACTGTACTCCGTTTTGAAACCGAACCCGATTTTTTTGTCGAAGCCGATGCCTACGGCGACCCCACCAACCCGCCCGTACTACTGCTGCACGGCGGTGGACAGACGCGCCACTCCTGGGGGGATACCGCCCGGCATGTAGCCGATGCGGGCTGGTACGCCCTGGCCCTCGACGCCCGCGGCCACGGCGACAGCGACTGGTCTGCCGCGCAGCAGTATGATATCGAACATTTAGCCGCCGACCTTCGGGCAATAGCCGGTCAACTCGATCAGAAACCAGCTTTGGTGGGTGCGTCGATGGGGGGTATGACGGCCCTGATTGCCGAGGGCGAACGATCAGGGGGGATGCCGTCTATCTGTACGGCTATTGTGCTGGTCGATATTGCGCCCCGTACTGAGCAGAGGGGAATCGAGCGTATTTTCGCGTTTATGAGCCGAAATCAGGACGGGTTCGCCAATCTGGACGAAGCCGCTACGGCCGTAGCGGCCTATTTACCCCACCGCCCGCGCCCGCAGGATACCAGCCGGCTGGAAAAAAATCTGCGCCTTCGGAAAGATGCCGCTGGCAACCCACGCTACTACTGGCACTGGGACCCTGCCATGCTGGCCCGCTGGCAGCAAAGCACCGCCCCCGACCGAACCACCGCCAACGAAGAACGGCTCTACCGGGCCGCCCAATCCCTCACCGTACCCACGCTCATTGTGCGCGGGGGCATTAGCGACGTCGTGAGCGAGAAAGTTATGGCCGAGTTCCTGGACGCCGTACCGCACGTACAGAGCGTCAGCGTTGCCAACGCCGGACATATGGTGGCCGGCGACTCTAACCATGCCTTCACACGGGCGGTGATTGACTTTCTCAATGAGCGAATTGTGAATGAGTGACTGAGCGAATAACCTCCGGTGCGAGGTGTTCGCATCAGTAACCCGCATCGGCGTACCGATTCACTCATTCGATCAGTCACTCATTCAAAATTAAAGTATGAACAACCCCCGTATTCTGACCGCCTGGACGTATTACGACTGGGCTAACTCGGCCCACGCGCTCGTGATTGTGTCGAGCATCTTTCCGGTTTACTTTTCGGCGGTGGCCCTCAACGATGCGGGCGGGCCGGTGATTGACTTTCTGGGAGTCTCGATCAAAAACTCAGTACTGTTTTCGTACACCATTTCGGCGGCATTTCTGTTTACGGCCCTGCTCTCCCCCATCTGTACTGCCATTGCCGATTATAGTGGCCGCAAAAAAGCGTTCATGAAGGCGTTCTGTTACCTGGGGGCCATCAGTTGCAGTTTGCTCTTTTTCTTCACGCGGGAAACCACTACGTTCGCCGTCATCTGTTTCTGGCTGAGCCTCATTGGCTGGAGTGGCAGCATCGTATTTTACAACGCCTACCTGCCCGATATTGCCACCGAAGACCAGTACGACCGAGTCAGCGCGCGGGGCTTTTCGATGGGCTACTCAGGCAGTGTATTGCTCATGCTCCTGAACCTGCTTGTCATTCTGAAACGCGACTGGTTCGGCAATATCTCTGAAGGGCTGGCCTCGCGCATTGCCTTCCTGACGGTAGGTGTCTGGTGGATCGGTTTTGCACAGATTCCGCTTAGCCGCCTGCCCGATGGCATCAGAAAAGACCATCAGGAGGGCAAAAATGGTGACCGGAGCAGCTATATCTTCAATGGTTTCCGGGCGTTGCAAAAGGTATTCGGCGAGTTGAAGACCCAACCACTGGCGCAGCGGTTTCTGCTGGCCTTTTTTGTTTATAACATGGGCGTTCAAACCGTCATGTACGTAGCCGCCCTGTTTGGGTCTGTCGAGCTGAAGATGGCCGGAGACAACCTGATCGTCCTGATTTTACTCCTGCAATTGGTAGCCATTCCAGGGGCTTACGGTTTCTCGTGGCTATCGGGCCGGGTTGGAAATATTTACGCGCTGATGGTATCCATTTTCATCTGGATTGGCATTTGCGCGGGGGCGTATGTGGTGCAGACCGAAACGCAGTTTTTCATGCTGGCATCGGTAGTGGGGCTGGTCATGGGCGGCATTCAGTCCCTGTCGCGGTCCACCTACGCCAAGCTCATCCCGGCCAATACCTCCGGTACCGCGTCGTACTTCAGCTTCTACGACGTAATGGACAAATTCTCGATTGTGTTGGGGACATTGCTGTATGGCCTGATCGAGCAGCTGACGGGCAGTATGCGCAACTCAGTGCTGGCGTTGCTGGTGCTGTTTGTGGCCGGACTGGCGATGCTGGCCCGGATTCCATCGCAAAAAATCTACGCCACGCCGTTGCCAGAAGCAGAACTTTCGTAGTTTTGTGACTCAATCAAGTCTAAAGGAGGTTAGCTCAGTTGGTTCAGAGCGCTGCTTTGACAGAGCAGAGGTCAGCGGTTCGAGCCCGCTACTTCCTACTGGGACGCACAGTCCGGGACGCGTAGTCCAGAGTTACCAAAACCCCCAAATCAACCTGATTTGGGGGTTTATTTTTTTAAGTGTATTGAAATCTGTATCTGGATTATGCAATACAGTAGACAGTCTTTTACTTTGCTCTATGAGGTGATTGCTGTTACCCCTCCGTCGGCCCAACATGGGCAAAATAATAAAGTCAAAGACTATTCACTGATTGCTCAGGTAGACGGTTCGTCGGTTACCTGAACAGTTTTCATTGCCTACCACACAACAGCCCTCGGAATATGTACTCTAACTTTTCCTTTCTTGAGAAGGAGTTTCCGCTCCTGCATACGATTGGTATTTCTGCCGAATCCTACCTCCACTCCGATCCGGTGTACTGCTTGGTGAGGCTGCGGCTATTCGGGGAGAAAATGACTGAGATCCTGTTTGATGAACACGCCCTGGATTTCCCGTATGATAATAGCTTTCATAACCGGCTCGAAACGCTGAAGGAGGAGAAGATACTACCACTGGTGGTTAAGGATTTGTTCTATCTACTCAAAAAGAGGGGCAATCAGGCCGTTCATGATAACATCGGTACCCAGGACGTAGCGAAACAGGGGCTGGAAGAAGCCTTCAAAATTGCGAAGTGGTTCTACGAAACGTACTCCCAGGAGAACCAGAACATTTACATGCGCACGTTCACGGTGCCCGAACGCACCGATGACACGCTGGCCCTGCAAAAACTGGAGGCAGATTACAAATCGCTGGAAGCAAAACTGAATGCGTTACTGGCCGAACGGCCAACCAATGGTCTGACCGAGGAGAAACAACAGGCTATTCAGCAGCGATCGGAACAGGCAGCCCGTAAAATCGAGATGTCGGAAGCCGAAACCCGCAACCTGATTGATGCGATGCTGCGGAAGGCCGGATGGGAGGTCGATACCGAAACGGTCAATTTTAATAAACACATAACGCTACCTAAGAAGGGAAAAAACCGCGCCATTGCCGAATGGCCCGCCGGACCGCTCTGGGCCGACTATGCGCTGTTTGTGGGTACCGAACTATACGGGTTCATTGAGGCTAAACGGTACGCTCAGGATATATCGACCGACCTGAGGCAGACAAAAGTGTATGCTGAACAGGTACAAGCAACTAACGGGGTTGTACTGCTTGGTCAATGGGCCAACTATCGGGTACCCTTCCTGTTTTCAACTAATGGCCGACCTTATCTGGAACAGATCAAGACCAAGAGCGGCATCTGGTTTCTGGATGTTCGGCAGAAAACGAACCCGGCCTATCCACTACAGGGCTGGTACTCGCCCGAGGGGTTGGTGAAACTGCGGGCGCAGGATATTCAGCAGGCCAACCAGAAACTGGCGGACACGCCCCTTGATTTCCTGCAAAGCAAAGCGGGATTGGGCTTACGGACCTACCAGATTAAAGCCATTGAGGCCGTTGAAAACAAACTTCTCCGGGAACCCAGCGACCGAAAGGCGCTGGTGGCGATGGCTACCGGTACCGGAAAAACAAGAACGATTATCGGCCTGTGCTATCATTTGATCCAGACCAACCGATTTAACCGTATCCTCTTTCTGGTTGATCGGACCCTGCTGGGCATTCAGGCCATTAATGCCTTCAAAGACAACAAGGTCGTTGACCTGAGTACGTTTGCCGATATCTACGGGGTAAAGGAGCTGAAACACGCCCTGCCGGATACCGAAACCCGGCTCCAGTTTGCCACGGTGCAGGGCATGGTGAAGCGGCTGTTCTATTCCGATGATGAGGCCACCCTGCCCACCGTCGATCAGTACGACTGCATCATCATCGACGAGGCCCACCGGGGGTATCTGCTGGATAAGGAAATTGATGAAGAAGGACTCAGCTTCAAAAACCAGCAGGACTACGTAAGCAAGTACCGCATGGTGCTGGACTATTTTGACGCCTACGCCATTGGGTTAACCGCGACCCCGGCTCTGCATACCACCGAAATCTTTGGCAAAGCCGTTTACACCTACTCCTACCGCGAAGCCGTCATCGACGGCTACCTGATCGACCATGACCCGCCCCACCTCATCAAAACGAAGTTAGGCGAAGAGGGTATCAAGTGGAAAGCCGGGGAAAAACCCACGGCGTTTGATGCGGAGAACAACGTGGTGGTGGAGCTGGATGAGCTGGACGATGAGCTACAGTTCGATATCGAGGGGTTCAATAAACGGGTGCTGAACGAGAGTTTTAACCGCACTGTGGTAAAGCAGCTGGTGCAGGAACTCGACCCCGACGGCGATGAAAAGACGCTGATCTTTGCCGCTACCGATATGCACGCCGATACCATCGTGGATTTACTGAAAGAGGAATTCCGGGCCATCGGCCTGGCCATTCAGGACGATGCCATCCAGAAAATTACCGGCAAGTCCTACAATCCACAGGAGCAGCTAAAGCGCTACAAAAACGAGAAGTTCCCTGCCATCGCTGTGACGGTCGATCTGTTGACGACCGGTATTGACGTACCGGCTATTTGTAACATTGTCTTCATGCGCCGGGTCAAATCCCGGATTTTGTACGAGCAGATGCTGGGCCGCGCTACCCGCCGATGTGATGAGATCGGCAAGGAAATCTTTCAGATCTACGATGCAGTCCGACTATACGAAGCCCTGGAAGATTATACCCAGATGAAGCCGGTGGTAGTAAATCCCAGCGCTACGTTTGAGCAGTTGGTCCGCGAACTGCCAGCCATTGATTCGGATGAGCGGGTGCAGGGGCAACTCGAACAGCTTATCGCCAAAATTCAGCGGAAGAAACACCGAATGACCAGCGACCACGAGGACTGGTTTAGCTATAATGCCGGGGGGCAACGCCCGGATGCGTTTATCCAATCGCTGCGGGAGCAACCCATTACCCAAAGCCGGGAACAGCTCCCGAAACTGGTCACGCTGTGGCGCTACCTGGACGAGCTGAAATTTACGGGTAATCCGGTGTACGTGTCCGAGCATCAAGATAAGTTTCTGGGCATGGAAACCGGCTACGGACTGGCCAGTAAACCAGCCGATTACCTCGACAGCTTCACCCGGTTTATCCAGGAGAATCAGAACAAAATCGCGGCCCTCAACATCGTCTGCACCCGACCGGCCGAATTAAGCCGCCAGTCGTTAAAGGAATTATTGATAGCTTTGGCGCAGGATGGCTACCAGCCCAACACGATAAAAACCGCCTGGAAACAGGCAAAAAACGAAGACATCGGAGCCGACATTATTTCGATGATCCGAACGCTGGCCCTGGGCAGTACGCTGGAAAGTCACGAGGAGAAGATCAAAAAGGCAGTCAACAAGGTGCGCACCATGCAGCCCTGGAACAAGGTGCAGCAAAAGTGGATCGACCGCTTTGAGAAGCAACTGCTGGCCGAAACAGTATTGCAGGTGGATGATCTCAACGAATCGCCGTTTGCCGACGCGGGCGGGTTTGCCCAGCTTAACAAAGTCTTCGATAACCGGTTGGGCCAGGTTATCCAAACCATTAATCAACATTTATACCAGCAGGCTTGAAAGAAGATTGAAGGGACCACCCCCAACCGCACCACCCCCAACCCCCTCCTAAAACAGGAGGGGGCTTTCCAGCGAAGCCCTTTTTTAGCCCCCTTCTAAAACAGGAAGGGGCTTTGCAGCGAAGCCCTTTTTTAGCCCCCTCCTGTTTTAGGAGGGGGTTGGGGGTGGTCAACACAAACTACATTAACCCACTTATGCGCCAATGAGAACCGGCCAATTGAATAATCTGAACGTGCTGACTCCTATTCGGAAGGAGTTACGCAACAACGCGACAGAAAGCGAACAGTTCCTCTGGCAGTTCCTGAAAGGGAGTCAGCTTGGGGGACGTAAATTCAGGCGGCAGCATAGTATTGGGTTATTTGTACTCGACTTCTACTGCCCGTCCGAACGGCTCGCTCTTGAACTGGATGGAGCGGTACACGATACCACCGACGCGAAACAACACGATGAAGACCGGCAAAAAGCCATTGAAGGGCTGGAGATTACAGTACTGCGATTTCGCAATGAGGCCGTTCTGGAAACTATCAATCAGGTGTTGGCCGAGATAGAAAAGAATTTTAAGGAACCACCCCCAACCCCCTCCTAAAACAGGAGGGGGCTTTCCGGCGAAGCCCTTTTTTAGCCCCCTTCTAAAACAGGAAGGGGCTTTGCAGCGAAGCCCTTTTTTAGCCCCCTCCTGTTTTAGGAGGGGGTTGGGGGTGGTCAACACAAACTACAAACCACGTAACGAAATGAGTGCCGAAGACATTGCCAGTAAACTCTGGGGCCTGTGTAACCTCCTCCGCGACGATGGGGTCACCTACCACCAGTACCTCAACGAACTGACCTATATCCTGTTTCTGCGACTGTCGGAACTCAAGAAGTTTGAGGACGATATTCCGGAAGAGTACCGCTGGGGTAAACTGACGGCCATTACCGACAATAAAGACCTGTTCGATACCTACCGCGAACTGCTGGCCACCATCTCGGCCAAGTCAGACAATGCGGCCGTGAAGGAGATCTATACCAATGCCTCCACCACGCTGCGCAAGCCGGTCAACCTGAAATCACTGATCACCAGCATCAACAATCTGAACTGGTACGACGAACACGAACAGGATAAGCTGGCCACCATTTACGAAGAGCTGCTGGAGAAAAACGCCGGGGAGAAGAAATCCGGGGCCGGGCAGTACTTTACCCCCCGCCCGCTCATCAACGTAATGGTGGAGCTGCTGGCCCCGCGCCTGGGCGAACGCTGGAACGACCCCGCTGCCGGTACATTCGGTTTCTTGATTGCGGCCGACCAGTACCTGCGCCAGAAAACCGACGACTATTTCGACCTCGACTCGACCCAACGGGACTTTCAGGTAAACGAAGCCTTCAGCGGCTGCGAACTGGTGCAGGATGCCCACCGGCTGGCCTTGATGAACGCCAAACTGCACGGTCTCGAATCGCCGATTTACCTGGGCGACACGCTCTCCGAACTGGGCAAGAGCTTCCGCAATTACGACGGGGTGCTGGCCAACCCGCCGTTTGGCACCAAGCAGGGGGGCGAACGCCCCTCGCGCGACGACCTGACGTACCTGAGCAGCAACAAGCAGCTCAACTTTTTGCAGCACATTTACCGCTCCCTGCACAAACGCGGGGGCGCGCGGGCAGCCGTAGTGCTGCCCGATAACGTCTTGTTTGAAGATGGCGACGGCCGCAAAATCCGGCGCGATTTAATGGATAAGTGCAACCTGCACACCATCCTGCGCCTGCCAACGGGCATTTTCTACGCGGCTGGGGTAAAAACCAACGTGCTGTTCTTTGAGCGGGGAAGTGGCGAAACGGGTAATACGCAACAGGTGTGGTTTTACGATATGCGGACCAACGCGCCCAACTACGGCAAGCGCACGCCCTTTACCCGTAACGCCTTTGCCGATTTTGTGCGGGCCTACACCGGCGGCATCGACCTCGCCGACCTGAGCGACGACTACGACGGCACCATCGACCCCGCCAAACGGGCGACCGTGACCGACGAACGGTTTAGCTGCCTGACCCGCGATCAGATTACGGCCAAAAACGACTCGCTGGATTTGGGCTTGATTGCCGACGACAGCCACGCCACCGGTGCTGATGATGCCGAACCGCTCGACATTGCCCGCGAAGCCGCCAACGAACTGAAGGCAATGCACCTTGAATTAGAAAAGATTATTGAACTGCTGGGATGATGGAAAATGAATTACCGGAAGGGTGGATTGAATCGACTTTTGGTGTAGTAGGTGATATTGTTACTGGTAATACACCATCGAAGGTCTTTCCTGAATATTATGATGGTGGTACCATTCCTTGGGTCAAGCCTGGCGATATTAACAAAAGTGTAGAAATTATAAATACTGAAGATTATCTAACCGAATTAGGAGCTGAAAAAGCAAGGCTACTACCTGTTGGTTCAGTAATGATAACCTGCATTGGTAATTTAGGAAACGTAGCTATTGCTGGGGTAGAAGTAGCTACTAATCAACAAATTAACAGCGTCGTCGTAAAGCACCCATTTCTTGACCAAAAATATTTATACTATTATGCGTTGACGATGAAGCCTTGGTTATCTGCAAATTCGACATCAACAACAATATCAATGGTCAATAAGTCTAATTTTGAAAAAGCTCCTATTCTAATCCCTCCCCTTGCTGAGCAAACCCGCATTGTTGCCAAATTAGATGCGGCCTTTGGCCATTTGGAGACACTGAAAATGGGCTTAGCCCGCATTCCTGAACTCCTGAAGAAATTCCGCCAAACCGTTCTCACCCAAGCCGTAACGGGGAAGTTGACGGAGGAGTGGCGGGAGGAGAATGGATTGATACATGAGTATGAAGAAAAAGATGATTTAAGCTTCTCAATTCCTAATCATTGGCAAACAAATACCCTGAGAGAGTTAGCGGATAGCCATATACTCGGAAAAATGCTTGATCAAAATAAGAATAAGGGAGATGAATATTTATACCTGAGAAATATAAACGTTAGATGGTTTGATTTCAAATTATCCGACTTGCTTATAATGCGCATTAACGCCAATGAGAAAGATAAATTTAGTGTAGAAAACGGCGACTTATTTGTTTGCGAAGGGGGTGAACCGGGTAGAGCAGCTATCTGGAGAAACGGCCCCAATAATCTGATATTTCAAAAAGCTTTACATCGGATTCGATTTGGCGACTTAATGATTCCCGATTGGTTTCTTTATAACTTAAAATTAGATGCTGATAACGGAAGACTTAGTGAATATTTTACGGGTACAGGCATTGCTCATTTGACCTTAAAATCTCTATCAAAATACATAGTTCCTGTCCCACCCCTCGAAGAGCAAAAAGAAATCGTCAATCGGGTAGAATCGTTGTTTGCTACTGCCGATGCGCTCGAAGCACAGTATCAGTCATTGAAAGCCAAGATTGACCAACTCCCGCAGGCGTTACTGGCCAAAGCCTTCCGGGGCGAGTTGGTACTACAAAACCCCACCGATGAACCGGCCTCGGTCTTGCTGGAGAAGATCAAAGGTCTAACAGCGGCCGTCGGGGGAAAAAAGAAAACCAAAGCCGGGCAAACGGCGCTGGCGTTTATGGAGGAGTAAATAAGTAATGTAAGTTGCGTAGAATTAATCTGACGTATTTTCTTGTCATTCCGACGCAGGAGGAATCTTCGGGTGAGCCGAACAAGCCAGCCTGACGACAAGATTCCTCATTCCTCGGAATGACAGGAAACTTAAACTACAGTGTACCAAACCAAGGCTATGTTTCCCTGGCGGACACCCCTTCAGGCAATTTTACTGAACGCACTACTCCGCTATAAAGAGTAAGGGAACCCGCCGAAACGTTACGCAGGTCAACTCCGGTTGGCGGGCAGGTTCGGAAAAAGCGTTTGGCCTAAATTGCAATGCTGCATCACGAACAACCACGAACATACATGACCAAACGAATTTTTTTTACGGGAGGATCGGGAAAAGCCGGCAAACACGTAATCCCCTACCTGCTCGCTCAGGGCCATCGCGTAATGAACGTAGACCTGAAACCGCTCAATCATGCCGGGGTCGACAATCTGATTGCCGACATTACGGATTCCGGGCAAATGTTCAATGCCATGAGTTCGTACGCGGGGCTCGATGAGCTGGAAGCAGGCAAGGGCGTACCGAAATTTGATGCCGTAGTGCACTTTGCTGCCGTGCCCAGAATTTTGATCAACCCCGATAACGAAACGTTTCGGGTCAACACCATAGGCACCTACAACGTGATTGAAGCGGCCGTTAAACTTGGCATCAGAAAAATTATCATCGCTTCGTCGGAGACTACCTACGGCATTTGTTTCTCAGACGGGCAAACCAACCCCCACGTGCTGCCCCTCGAAGAAGACTATGACGTTGACCCCATGGACAGCTATGGACTCTCGAAGGTTGTCAATGAAAAAACGGCGCGGAGCTTCCAGCGACGGTCAGGCGCGGATATTTATGCCCTCCGGATTGGTAATGTGATCGAGCCCCACGAATACGCCGAACTGTTTCCGGGTTATTTCAAAAACCCCGAAGTGCGCCGAAGGAATGCCTTCTGCTACATCGATGCGCGTGACCTGGGGCAGATTGTGGACTTGTGTCTGGCAAAAGACGGGCTTGGCTACCAGGTTTTCAACGCCGGAAACGATCAGAACGGTGCCGTTATTCCCAGCAAAGAACTGGCAGAACGGTTTTTTCCGGGTGTACCCATCAGCCGCGACCTGGGCGAGTACGAAGCCCTGTTTTCAAATCGTAAAATCAGGGAGGTGCTGGGCTTCTGCGAACACCACAACTGGCAGAAATACGTGCGCTGGGAGTCGTGATCTAGCCCCGGGCTTTCGATCTCCCGCCGTTCGCGATGCTGACGCCGTAGACAGGAAGCCGTCTGGCATCAGGCACGCCACGTTTGTAGCGTGCCTGACCGGTAGCTAACGTTGTTGCTCGACACCGCCCCCGCTTCCAGACCGGAAGCGGGGGTTTTGATTTTTAAGCTGACACGACTTCCGCAATGTCCTCCGCCCGTATTTTTCGCTGTTCGCCGGTAATCATGTTTTTGAGTGAGAGAAGGCCCGTTTGCACTTCTTCAGAGCCAATCAGCACCACGAATGGGATGTTTTTGGCGTTGGCGTAGTCGAGCATTTTCTTCACTTTGGCCAGGTCAGGATACATCTCGGCGGCTATGTCGGCATCGCGCAATTCGTGCAGCAACGGTAACGCAACCACACGGGCGGGTTCGTCGAAGGGCACGAGCAGGACCCGCGTTATCTGCCCCGCCCCTTCGGGGAAGAGATGCAGCTCGTCCATGACGTCGTAAATCCGGTCAACGCCGAACGAGATACCCACCCCTGACAACCCCGGCATCCCGAACGCACCCGTTAGGTTATCGTATCGCCCGCCCCCACTCACGCTGCCGATACTCACGTTGTTGGCTTTGACTTCAAAAATGGCTCCGGTATAATACGATAGCCCCCGCGCTAAAGTCGGATCAATTTCTACATGCAGAGCATTACCGGACAGGCCGTATTGCTGCACTAAGGTTAGCGTTTGCTCCAGCTCGGCAAGGCCAGCCTGTGCCGTTTCGGACGCGGCAAGCCATTGACGTAATCGCTCAAGGGTAGCGGGTACGTCATCTTTTGGCCGGTCAGCAAAGAGCGGCTGGAGTTGGCTAAGGGCATCGTCCGAAAATCCCCGTTCGCGGAGTTCATCCAGCACTTTCTCCTGCCCAATCTTATCGAGCTTGTCAATGGCTACGCTGAGCGTAGCCTCCTGCCCTGGCACGCCAATGGCTTCGGCAATGCCCGCCAGAATCTTACGGTTATTGATTTTCAGCGTGAAATCAGTAATGCCGAGGTTCTGGAATACTTCGTGAATCATCAGCACGATTTCGGCTTCGCAGAGCAGCGAGTCGGTCCCCACTACGTCGGCATCGCACTGGTAAAACTCGCGGTAGCGGCCCCGCTGTGGGCGGTCGGCCCGCCATACGGGCTGCATCTGGTAGCGTTTGAACGGTAGCGCAAGGGCATTCCGGTTCATCACTACGTAGCGGGCAAAGGGCACGGTAAGGTCGTAGCGCAACCCTTTTTCGGCAAGTTGAGGAATCAGTTTTTTCGAGCCGCCGGGCTGCTGCGCCGTTTGCAGGTCGGCGTCGGTGAGGGTGGCGGCAAACTCGCCGGAGTTCAGGATTTTGAAAAGAAGCTGGTCACCTTCATCGCCGTATTTGCCGGTCAGCGTGGTCAGATTTTCCATGGAGGGCGTTTCGAGGGGCTGGAACCCAAATCGCCGGAAGGTGCTGCGGATCGTATCGAAAATAAAGTGCCGTTTGCGCATTTGCTCCGGTCCAAAGTCGCGGGTTCCTTTAACAAGGGATGGTTTCATACCGCAAAAATACGCAAATAGGACTGAGCGACTAATACCCCAACTTTGTAGAGTTTATTACCCGACAACTCAAAACCAGTGTCTGGTGAGCAGACGTGCTAAACTGGTAAAATACAAGTCTATACACCTTCCAGAGCCCTGAATCACAATTCTGGCACGAAATTGACATATCGCTATCTCAGGGCAGACATTGTCTCTACCTATAAACTAACTATCGTTATGAACAAGTCAATGAAACTCATGCTGGCAACAGCAGCCCTATCGGCTGGTATGCTGGCCGCTACCGTATCCGACTCATTTGGGCAGGGACGCCCGCGCGTGGGGATTAAAGGTGGTCTGAACGCCAGTTCACTGTTTTACAGTACCAATGGCGCCAGCAACAAAAAAGAGCGCATCGGTTTTCACGCCGGTGTGTTTGCCCAGATTCCGGCGGGCGAGTTCTTCGCCATTCAACCAGAGTTGCTGTACATCACCAAGGGGGCCTCGGCAGATTACAACGTACTGGGATTTAACGGAAACAATTCGTTTAATCTGAACTACGCGGAGTTACCCGTGCTGGCTACGTTTAAGCTGGGTCAGACCGTTGAGTTGCAGGCAGGACCGTACGTCGGCTACCTGCTGAACTCAAACGTAAGCTCGAATGGTGACCTTGGGAGCGGCATTACGACCATAAACCGCGACAATTTTAATAAGGTCGATTACGGTCTTGCCGGGGGGATCAACATCTATTTCGGGAAGGCGTTTGTGGGTGCCCGTTACGAACAGGGGCTGCAAAACATTGCCAGAAGTGGAACCGCCAATACCCTGCTGGGGAATGCCAAGAACAGCGTTGGCCTGATCTCGGTTGGGTTTAGCCTGAATTAAAAAGAGTAAGGGGTAAAAGGGGTAGGGTGTAGGGGCTGACGCACGTGATTTACAATGCGTCAGCCCCTACACCCTACCCCTTTTTTACAAATGAATATCGTACGCTTTCAACTTGTTGTACAGCGTCTTACGGTCAATATTAAGGACCTCGGCAGCCTTCGTTTTATTGTAACCTGTCTTTTCCAGTACCTTCAGAATAGCGGCCCGTTCGGCATTTTCAGATACTGATTTCAGGTTGGCCGCCGACGGGTTCATGACCGGAATACCGGGGCGGGACGGATCGTAAGACACCTGAACAGGTGCATCGTCAGGCATTAGGTACTGGGGGTTGATAATTTCCTGGGGCAGGACGTCAGCTTCGATGTACTCGCTCGATGTCAGCAGTACTGCCCGTTTTACTACGTTTTGCAGTTCGCGCAGGTTACCATGCCAATAATACTCTTTCAGTTTGTCGCGGCTTTCGTCGTTGAATCCGGCAATCTCCTTTTCCAGCTGAGCGTTGGCCAGATCAAGAAAATGATCGGCGAAGATCATAATATCGGCCTTACGCTCACGCAGGGGCGACAGGTGTATTTCAAATTCGTTGATCCGGTGGTAGATATCCTCCCGAAAACGCCCCTGTCGGACGGCTTCGCGCAGGTCTTCGTTGGTAGCCACAATGATCCGCACGTCAACCGCTACGTCCTGATTACTACCGATGCGCCGGATTTTTCGCTCCTGCAACACCCGTAACAGTTTAATCTGATTGTCGTACGACAGGTTGCCGATTTCATCCAGGAAGAGCGTACCTCCATTGGCAAATTCGAAGCTGCCAGCCTTATCAGACACCGCTCCGGTAAACGCGCCTTTTACATGTCCAAACAATTCACTGCCCGCCAGATCTTTGCTGAGTGCGCCACAGTCAATGGCCAAAAACGGTTTATCGGCGCGTTTGCTTTTAAGGTGAATGGCGTTGGCCACAAACTCTTTCCCCGTCCCCGTCTCGCCGGTAATAATGACCGACATATCCGTGGGGGCAATCAGATCGACATGTTTCTGGAGCTGCTCGGCAAACCGGCTTTTACCGAATATGAATCGTTTGCCATCGGTTGAGTAGCCTGATTTAGCACGCAGGGCATTTGCCCTGGGCGAACTGGCTACGGCTGGTGTTTGCGAGGGCGAACTGACCGTCTGGTTACGGCGTTCAATGGCGTTTTTAACGGTATGAAGAATTTCTTCGGGATACAGCGGTTTGGTTACGTAATCGTAGGCACCATGCTTAACCGTCTGTACGGCCATCCGAACGTCTGAGTAGCCAGTAATGATGATTACTGCCGTTGTGGGATGCATGATCTTGATCCGGCGCAACATCTCCAGTCCGTCCAGATCAGGCAGTTTGAAATCGCAGATAACTAACTCGAATGCTTCTTTTCTTAAGAGAACCAGTCCGTCTTCACCGCGTTGCACCGACGCCGTATGGTACCCTTGCTTACTGAGAAAGCGCTCAAGCAACAGGCATATATCGTTGTTATCGTCAATAATTAGTATTTTCTCCATGAATGCGTTTGGCCAGTAGAGGAGGTAGCCACGTTAACTGAGCAAAAGGGGAATAGCTCGGTGGCGTGGCTGATGGCGGCACAAACAAAGTTACCTAAACCTGAATAGTTTGCAAAGCTGTTTCGACGGATAACCGGGTAAAGGGCTTACCGATGAAATAGTCGGCACCCTCCTCAGTAGCCCGACGCCGTTCGGCCTGTCCGTCAAAGGCACTGATCATAATAATTTTCGTTTTGGCCTGTTGCTGTCTGATTAACGTAAGCAGATCGAACCCAAGCCCGTCTGGCAGGTTAAGGTCCAGAAATACAGCGTCAAAATGCTGAGACAACAGGAGCTTCCGCCCTTCTTCTATAAAATGCGCACAGGATGGCTGGTATCCCAGCCGACGCAGTAACCCAGATAAAAGCAAACAAATGTCGGTTTCATCGTCGACGATCAGGACTCGCCTGGCATTACTGGTAGTATTCATTACGGCTGGTGTATAAGTCCGCCCGGTAGTATTTCCCAAGGCTACGTTTGCTGCGGATAGTGTCATGGTCGTTTGTGTACTTTGTTTTAGCTGTGCATATAAAATATAGTGCCGAAAATGCATCCCAGACCTGATTTCTAAGGGAATAAGCAGTAAAACCCGACCAATTAGTCAGTTGCCAGCCGTATTATTATTGATGCACTGTAAACAGGACCTATGACACATCAGGAGATAGGTGGGGCTGCTGTGTTCTTTTTCCCCGACTATTCTACAATCGGGGAAACATTTCTACATTCTCAAAAAGACGCCTATTGCTGGTAAAAAAGCCGGTTTTAAGCCATGAGGGCTACTATTGTCTCTTTTTCAAGTCGGTAGGGCCTTTCGTTCTGGCTTCCACAACTACCACTCTGAGTTGGCACAGTATTTTCTAATGAGATTATCAATTGCGAGACAACAGGCTCTGATTTACTCACGAAATTAAGCTTTTCACTTTCACTAATCCCCCTTTACCATGGGCAACCTTCTTTATACCATCGCAGTAGTTCTGGTTATTATCTGGCTACTTGGTTTCTTAGGATTCAACAGCTTTGGCATGGGCAGTCTTATTCACGTCTTGCTGGTTATTGCCGTCATTGCCATTGTATTACGGCTTATTCAGGGGCGTGGCATCTGACCGTCTAACAGAAACGATATTTTTTTTAGGTTAAGTACAAGTTACGGTGGGTATAGAATCCCTGCGCCAGGTTGAGCGCAGGGATTTTTTTTGCCTATTGTCCTGCTTTTTCAATGATCTCGCTGGCTTCTTTGAGGTCATCGTGTTCGGGATGAGGCTTTTCTACAATACCCTGGGCCCGTTCTTCACACACAAGGGTAACCATAATTGGAAAGTGATCGGATCCGAAACCAGGCATCCTTTTCAGGGTTTGCAGCTGAAAGTGGGTCGAGGCAAAGACATGATCGAGGGGCCAGCGCAGGAACGGGTATTTAGCGTGAAAGGTACTGAACAGCCCCCGTCCAATGCGGGGGTCGAGCAATCCACTAACCCGCTGAAACAAGCGTGTTGTGTGCGACCAGGCCACGTCGTTCAAATCGCCCGCCACCACAGTAGGGCGTGTCTGCAAACGGCATTCCTTACCCACCACCAACAGTTCAGCATCACGTTCGGTAGAGCGGTAATTTTCAGTTGGGCTGGGTGGCGTCGGATGCACGCCATAAAACTGAATCCACTGACCAGATGGTAACCGGAACTGCACACTGATAGACGGAATATTATCTTCAATCAGGAATCGAACCTGTTCTTCCCGCATCGGCAACCGGGAATACATCAGTATGCCATATGTGTTTTCGAGTGGGTGGGCAATCTGGTACGGATAGTTCACCTCCAGAGGTTTCATGCCTTCGTACCAGTATGCATTTGCTTCCAGCAACAGCACTACATCAGGGCCGCTTTCGTCAACCAGAGCGAGCAGTTCACCAGTACGGGTGTTTTCCATATAGACGTTGGCGGTCAGTAGCCGAAACTGATGGGCATCACGACTGCTCAACCGGGGGTGTTTGGCCGACTGCATCTGCCGGGGGTGCGCTGGCGTGTACGGAAAAATCAGCCAGCTCTGATAAACGGCCGCTGCCAGTAATCCTGCCGGTACCAGTGCCATTGGCCAGGAAAGCGGCACGCCCAGCACGATCCAGGCAGGCAGGCAAATCAGCGTCAGCACACTCAGCTGTAAATGTGGAAAATCCCATATACGTATCCACCAATAGTCTATACGTAACAGATGGACGAACGAAGCCATAATCAGAAAAACAGAACAGCCCGTTACTAGGAGGAGTGATGAGGTCATACCAGTAAATTCCAAACCGGGCAGCGTTGTTTGCCAATCGCGTAAATACGGGACGCGGTTGTAGAAAAACTTCCTCAACACCGTTCCAGTGTAGGTAGGGAATTTTACAATATAAATTACTGTTTATCAGTTGGTTAAAATTTTTTCTAAAACATGGTACAGATTTTTCTTATTTAGTAGGTATTCAGTTCATTCACTAACTCAAACAGATCAATGAAATCATTACCCGGAATTGTGGTGGGACTGGCAATTGGTGCCCTTGTTGGTATTATGCTGGCCCCGGAGAGCGGCAAAAAAACCCGTAGAAGAGTCTCGAAAAAGCTATCGTCCGAATCAGAGTCTTTTTTCAAAGACCTTCAGGACCAGCTTCAGTCTGGACTGAACACCATCAAACAGCAGTATGACGAGTACGTAGATTCTGCTTCAGCCAGGACCAGTGATGTAATTGGGCAGGCAAAGCGGAAGCTGAAGTAACCCCGGTTTAGTTGAAATAAATTACCCCAAATAAGCAACCAACATGAGAAGTACAAGAGATTTTCTGACAGGCATTCTGGCTGGTGTAGCCATTGGTATTCTGACCGCCCCCCGTAGTGGCAAAGACACACGCAACAAACTGACCGAAGAAGCCAATAAGCGCACCGACGACCTCAAGGAGCAGTGGGAAAAGGGCGTTGCACAGGCAAAAGAAGGCTTTGAGCAGGCCAAATCACAGGTGAGTCAGTACGCCGACAAAGCAAAAGATCAGTACGAACAGTACGCTGACAAGGCTAAAGACCAGTACAATCAGTACAAAGGCGAAGCGAAGGATGCTGTTGCACAGGCAAAAGCAGACGGCAACCAGGTGAAATCTGATTACAACAAAAAAGTTGATGAGCTGGCCGATAATGCCGCTGATGCCATTGAAGAGAACAAAGGTGCCGTTAAAGTGAGCTAACATCGCTCAACTACCCGGTCCTCCAACGACTAAGTGCAACGATATGCGGGAAGCCCCGGCCAGACTTTGGCCGGGGCTTCCCGCGTATGAGTACGCCCGTCTGACTTCTTCCTTTATTGGCCAGCTCCATAAACGAACCATACCAATGAACCGACGCCACGTACTGAATACCCTTGCTGTTCTTGGCAGCACATCTCTTTTGACTGACTTTCAGCCGGTTCAGGGGCACCAGTCAGCCCCCCGGCCTCAGTTGCTTTCCTGCAACGCGTATACCTGGAATACGTTTTATAACCGGGAGAACAGGCAGTGGATGGCCGACCCGGATGCGTCGCTAAGCGAATACATAGCGGCTGGCCTGACGCAATATGAACCCAGCCTGACCAGTGCCGACGACGTGCGGAAGCTGGCTCCGTATCTGACGAAGTACAAACTGGCCATGCCATCGGTATACGTGAATAGTTCACTGCACCGGGCCGATGAAGCCCCACAATCTATTGACACCGTACTGGCCATTGCCGACGCTGTAAAACCCCTTGGTACCCGCGTCATGGTCACAAACCCCAACCCTATCAAGTGGGGCAGTAATGACGATAAAACCGACGCTGAACTGATTGAGCAGGTCCGGAATCTGGACCGACTGGGTAGCGAGCTTCGTCAGCGCGGGTTGACGCTGGCCTACCACACCCATGCCCCCGAACACCGGCAGGCTGCCCGCGAATTTCACCATATGATGCTAGCTTCAGACCCTAAAAACGTATCGCTTTGCCTGGACGCTCACTGGGTCTATCGAGGGTCAGGCAACTCGCAGGTGGCCCTGTTCGACGTAGTGAAGCTATACGGCAGTCGCATTGCCGAAGTACACATCCGGCAGTCGAAAAACGGCGTGTGGCAGGAGGTTTTGTCAGATGGCGATATTGACTACCGTCGGCTGACCCGCGAATTAAAAGCGTGTCATGTACAGCCTCTGCTGGTGCTGGAGCAGTGCCTCGAAACGAACTCGCCCAGTACCATGGGGCCGGTAGAAGCGCATCGGCAGGACGTACTATATGCTAAAGACGTATTTGCCGGATTGTTGAGCTAATCATCCGGCAAATAACACCTAACAATTTTCTGCTGGCGGGGTTTAGTCAGTATTACTTACCTACTCATGTTATGGCAACCGATTTAAACAAACCAGAAACGCAGCAGAAACCCGTTAAAAATATTCAGCCAAACATTGGTCTGGAGAAAGACTCCATGAAAAAAGCCAGTGAGCTCCTCAATGCTTATCTGGCCGACCTGCACGTACTGTATATTAAAACCCGTAAATACCACTGGAATGTGGCCGGACCGAGTTTCAAAGAATACCATGAGTTCTTTGAGGAGCAGTATAAGCAGCTCGAAGAAATGATTGATGTGGTTGCCGAACGTATTCGTACCCTCGGCGGACGGCCAATGGCAACTATGACCGATTTCATCAGAGAAACCAGCCTGGAAGAAGATCACAGTGGCGAGGTTAAAACATTCGATATGTTTGAGCGGCTTCTGGCCGACCACGAGCAGGTAACGCGCGAACTGCGCGGAGACGTAACCACCTGCGACGATGAACTGAATGACGCCGGTACCGCCGACTTCCTGACCGGCCTGATGGAAGAACATGAGAAAATGGCCTGGATGCTGCGCAAATATCTTTCGTAGTAGTAGCAGTTCTTTACAACAACAGCCCCGCACAGCAGTTTGTGCGGGGCTGTTGTTTGTATAAGCCGTTTCGGTAGCTGGGTATGATTTTGAATCTTTAAGAAATGGTTAAGTAAGGGCGAACGTCGGCACCCAACTGCGCCATGCCACCGATCCAGCTTTCTTCGTCTATACCCGCCGAGGCAATCCAGTCTTCGTCGGAGAGCGAACCCCGCCAGCCCAGTAGCGGCCCGGCATCGGCCCCAACGGGGTTGCGGAACATGGTTTGTTCTCCCGTAGCAATAGCCTGAACAACCTCAGCCACCGTAGAAGGCGGTATGTTGTTATCACGCGACGCACTGAGGTAAGCCCGTAGCCGGATTTGATTCGGGTACTTCGTATCGGGGGCTATTGGCTCATTCTTATCAATAATCGGCGTATCAATAACCCCTGGCTGAACCAGTGCTACCCGAATACCGAGCGGACCCACTTCACCCGCCAAACATTCACTCAGAGCTTCAATAGCCGCTTTCGATGCACAATAGGCGCTGTGATACGGACTGTATAACTTACCTGCCACCGACGAAATATTGATAATGCATCCGGCATTACGTTCGCGCATGGCGGGCAACACCGCCTGAATACAGCGCAGCGTACCAAAATAGTTGGTTTGCATAATGGCATGAAAGTCGCTCACTGGAGCTTCTTCCACCGGACCCAGCGGACCGATACCCGCGTTGTTCACCAGCACGTCGATTTGCCCGGCCTGAGCCAGCACCTCGGCCACTGCCGTACTCACGGATTCGTCGAAATCGACATCCATTGAGAGAATCGTAATGGGAGGTTATCGCGCTCGGCGAGTTGGCCAAGTTCGGTTCCGCATCGTAGCGAAAACGGTGTGGCCGTTGCGAGCCATCAATTCAGCAGTGGCAAAACCTATGCCGGTGCTGCAACCGGTAATGAGAACAGTTGACATAAGAAGGATTGGTAAAAAAAAGTAAGTGTTCAGATAGAAATTTATGTCGTACCGGCTGTTGGCGGGTTTAAGCTACAGGATGGTTAAGCAAACCATGACTTATTTCTTCGGCAGGCCATCGGCAAAACGCAGGTGGTGTAGTTTATGAACAATCTGGGGCAGGGCTGTCCAAGGGCAATGCCATTGCGGGTGATGCGGGTGAGCCGGTTGTCGCGGGTTATCATGACCATTAAGCCATTGGTAAGGGCTGAAAAACAGATCCAATCAGTTGAGGGACTGAAAACCGAGGAACACAATTTTCCAACCCAACGGTGATGGTTCGCGCTCAAGTACCCGAATTTCACGTTGTTTAGTCACCACGTTTCCGGCCTTGTCGAGTTCTTCCTGCGTGTAGGTAACCCAGGCTATTGCGCCTGAAATGTGCACGTCGTAGTCGCTGATGCGGCTGGTACTTCCCGACGGTTTCAGGGTTTTAAAATAAGCCTCGCCAAAGCCCCGCAGTTTTTCACCTTTCAGAAACGGTGCGCCTGTTGGCCCCGTCAGATTAGCCTGCTGGCGTTCAGCATACGGTTTGTCAGACCATTGAGCGGTAAGCAGCGCATAGTCAGCGTCGAAGTAAGCGCGGGTTTCGGTTTCGACTACCTTCCGTACTGCATCTTCCTCAAATTTGTTCTGACCATAATCCGTCAGGGCAACAACGGCATCGAGTTTCCACTGCCTATTTTGCCGCACCAGCATCCTGATTTCTTTGGTGGGCTTGGTGTCTTTGCCATACAGCCATTGGTCGAAAGTAACGAAGGCGGCATTGGGGCCGTAGAACCGGAAGTCGTAGTTTTCTGTAACGGGGTTCACCTCACGGGCGCGCGTCCCGAAACTACCCGTCAGGCTGGGTACACCGGTAACTATCAGGTAGCCCGACCGTGTGTTGTAGGCCCGGTAGGCGATGGCGGCATTGGTGTAGCCCGCATCATAATCGGCTTGCCGAAGGGCATAGGCGTTTTTGGTTTCCTGCGTTAGAAACGCTTTGATGGCCGTTTCGTCTTCTTTGGTTTGGGCAAAGGCACCCGCGCTCATCAGCAGCAGGGCAAGGAATACGAGTTTGGTTTTCATAGGATTTGGTTCATGATAAAATTGATGTGGATAGAAACGGGATCAATTCAGTGCGGTTGTCCCAACCTGCCGGGTTTCGCGGTTGTAGAAATATAAGAATCCCAGCCCCAGAGCCAGTCGGAACAATGAATCGCCCACGAAAAAGGCACTGTTGGGCACGTTCAGCACATACACATGATAGACACCCAACACTACCCCGGCCAAAATGTACAGGGCCTGCGACAACAACAATGTCCGCAGCGTATAGGTGTTGGTAGCGTTTCGGTTGAGCACCAGCAAAAGTGCGAAGGCGCCCGTACTAACGCCCAGAAATTGCATGATCGAAATATGACTGAGGTCCGCATTGGATACTCCATAGCTCTGGAGCGTGGGGGTGGTTGCGAATACCATCGCCAAAAACAGCAGGATGCCGTAAGCACCTGAAAGAAGCAGGAATAAGGAACGATTCATAATTAGAAAATTGGTTTAGGGTTTACAATCACTGAATCAGTCCCTGCCGCATGGCTTCTTTTACCAGACCCGCCACGTTCCGTACTCCCGCCTTGCGGAACAGGTGCCGCCGGTGCGTTTCCACCGTTGGCACCGATAGGCCCAGCCGGGCGGCAATCTGCGCGGTGGTTAGTTCGGTAGCAATCAGGGTCAGAATCTGCTGCTGACGGGTCGTTAGGGTCATGGTAGTGGGGGGGAGCAGGTCGGCGGGCCAACGCCCCATCGACGTATCAAAGGTGGCTGATGAATTTCTCCCTACATCTCATGGTTTACCATGATTTCACATCATGGTAAACCATGATAATTGAGCCTCAATATCAAATATGGTGAATCGGCTTTGATACCGACGAACACCACAAAACTGACGCACGGCCGGGGGCTTGATGGGCAGGGGAGAAATGGACGCGGGCTGCAAAACGTAGCGGCCCGCGTTAAGGTGCTGGATGGGCAATGGTCAGTTGAATCGAACGCGGATACCGGCGTAAAACACAGCATTTCAATTCCGGTCAATGCCACAAACCGGCTGGGCTGACGGGCCGTACCGAACTCAGGAAACCAGCCCGTACTTCATGGCAAACTTAACCATGCCTATTACGCTTTTTACGCCGAGTTTCTGCATCAGATGCCGACGGTGGGTTTCTACGGTGGGGACGCTGATGAATAGTTTTTCGGCTATCCGGTGCGTCGGGTTTTCGTCGGCAATGAGCCGTAGTACATCCACTTCACGGTCAGTGAGGCAGGTTAGGGGATCGTGGTTATTGGGGCTGGTTTCTTCGAGTTGCGAGAGTTGGTCGAGTACGTCGGGGCTGAAATAGCGTTTGCCCTCCATGAGCACCGTAATAGCAGTTTCGATTTCGCTATGGCCCTCCCTCTTCAGCACATAGCCGCACGCACCGGCCCGCACGGCCTCCCGAATGGTCTGGGCATCGCAGGCCATTGTCAGCAGCAGTACTTTCACATCAGGATGTGTCTGTTTCAGGCGCAATGTCAGGTCGATACCCGACAGGTGGGGCATGTGCAAATCGCAAACGAGTACATCAATAGGATTATTTAGGAGCATATCGCACACCCGGCGGCTGTCGTTCAGGATACCGATAACTTGTACGTTCGGTATGGACGCGAATAGGGTTTGCAGGCTGTCTAAAATCAGTTGGTGGTCATCAACAAGTAACAGGCGGGTGGCGTTCACGGAAGCGGTTGATTATCAACTCATAAGGTGCAGAAAAGAACACACAAATCAGTCGTTAATTTAGTATTCGGCGCAAACAATCATGTAAACTAAAATGGTGGTGGAGCAAAACAGCCCCATCACCATTCAGGATAGCCAAAAAGATTCCAGTACCTAACTGCCCAACTGCTTCACAAAACCAGCGTGGTTCCAGTTAATCGTGAGGTGCTGAATCTGGTCAGCTTCGTTGAACTGAAATACAAAAATGTGGTCGGAGTTGAAGCGGCAGCCTTTGCTTACAATGCCCATAAAGTCTTTGGCCTGAGTGCCACCAATGGTTACGTTCGCCGTAATGGTATCATCATCGGTAGTGAGTTTATCGACGGTGTTGCTGATGTCGGGGAAACAGTCAATGAGCAGGTCCCAGACGACTTTGCCAAACTCCCAGAACGTACCCTTGCCATCGTTGCCGAGGGGCAAAAAATGCACGGTAGCGTCGGGGGAGGCCAGGCCAATCATGCGGGCGGTGTCGAGGTCGTCGTAGGCGGTGAAGAAAGCTAAGCAGGCTCCCTGGCGGCTTAGTTCAGAAACAGATTGGTGTTGTGTGGTTTGCATGGTTTCGGAGGTTTATTTGGTTGATAGCGAAGTCGCCGGATAATTCGGGTGCTGTTTGATTTTACGGATCTGGCGCAGGTGCCGGTCCACGTGGCCCCACTGATAAATATAGACCTGGTGCATATTTCGGGGGTTATCGGTTTGGGTCAGTTCAAAGTATGCACGCATGTCAGCCTTTGTTTTTTCGACAAAGCCAATCGTCTGTTCACGAAGTTTCAGGAAAAACGCCAGGTTATTTCTGCCTTCTATGAATCCCGTTGGCCGCGAAAAATCGGGCGATTTATGGGGGTTGGGTTCCATAATCCAAATCACGTAGTTGCTGTCGGCTTTGCAGGTTTGATTTAGTTCGGGCATAGGCTTGTTACTGATACCCATCTGTACTTCCCTCGCCCAGATAATTTCCCACAGAGCCAGATGTTCAACTACTTCGCCGATGCTCCAGCGGTCGGGCGATTCGTGAAAGGCCCATTGGGCTGGGCTGAGGTTTTCCGTTTCGCGGATGATGTCGTTGCGGGTGCGCCGGAGGTTATCGAGTGTGTATTGGCGATCTACTTCCGTCCAGAGTTTGGCGGATGTTTGGGCCAGTGCGGGACTGGTAAGCAGGAATATCAGGATGAGGGTTTTCATTGTCGTATTGGTAAAAATGGTGTGAATAATACGACAAAGCTATGGGCTGCTCAGGACCGAAAATTGTACAAATGCGACATTATACGCCACCTGACTATGCACTCAGATGATGCGTCAGTTCCTGGTTGTCTTTTACGTACAGCGTAGGCCGTTTGCCCGTAAAGGCCGTAAACTCCCGGATAAAGTGCGACTGGTCGTAGTAACCACACTGGTAAATCAGCTCGTGCCAGTCGGCCACCTGCCAGCGTTGGGCCGCCATTTGGGCGCACAGATAACCAATGCGCCGAATGCGGGCGTAGTATTTAGGGCTCACGCCCACTTTTTGCAGAAACTGCCGCTCAAACTGCCGACGACACACGTATAAATCGTCCATCAGTTCGCTCACGTTGACCATACCTTTTCGGTCAACAATGAGGTTAGCGGCATAATCGGTGCGGTCAAAGACCGGGCCTTTTTTGAGCAGTTGCCGGGCTAAAAACTGCTCCAGCACCTGAACACGGGCATTGGGCGTATAGGCTTCCAGAATTTGCTCGTGCAGATACCTGACTGATTGCCCCAGCGCGTCGGTCAGGTTTACGCGCTCATCGGTAAACTCGTACATCGGCAAGCCAAATAACGACGACAGCCCCGCCGGTTTAAACACCACGCCCACCATACCAATGCGGCCCACCAAATCTAAGGTGTAGTTTTGGGTAGTCTGCCCCGTCACGAAAGCGGCCGGTGCCAGCAATGACGCATGCTTTGCAGTCGATGCCCGGTAGGCATCTCCGAAGTTGAACACCATCGACCCAAACCCGCTCGGGGGCGATTCGATGCGGAGGGGCATCGCTAATACCGCCTGGTTTTCCCACACAAAATAGCACTCCACAAAGGGAGTGAGGTGAGCAGATGGTGGGAACTTACGGTAAAACATCGACAGATTATAGCGTGGTAGATTGAGAAGCCGATTTACGACATATTCTGATAATCAGCGCGTTCAGTTTATCATTCGGTAGTGGTCTGGCCGGAACTTATCGTAGAACAACCTTGAATAATGATTTCGTTAACGGGCCATAATGCGGTCGGTGAGTTTGTTGGCTACATCTTCGAGATCGGTACCAAGCCGTTCTTTGTTCACGGCCAGCACTTTGGCCACCATGTCTTTCGGCAGCTTGTCGGCTCCCCAGTAAGCGCCGAGGATGGCTCCGGTTACGGCCCCGGTTGTGTCGTTATCGCGGCCATAGTTGATCACGAACGTCATGGCTTTTTCGAAATCGAAATTACTGAACAGTAAAGCCGTCAGGTTCACTAAATGGATTTCGGCGGCATGGAAGGGCAGGTCTTCGTTCTGGGCTTCGAGCAGGGTGTACGCCCGCTGCATCCGGGCCATCAGCAACGTATCGACCGGTCCACGCCGGGGCATTGGCAGGGTCAGCACCAGCCCCTTTGTCGACTGAATCCGGTTGGCGTCGGCCACAATGGCGCGGGCCTGCCGATAAACCCGGTACGACGAACGCCCCACCAGCCGACTCTCAAAAAACCGCTCCGGGTCCACATCCCGCAGCACGTTCAGGATCGACTCAGGCGTGGCGTTACTGGCCATAGCTGCCGACACCAGCGCGGCTGTCAGCCCTGCAATATCGCGGGCGTAGCCCTGATCGAAGATGCTGATGGCGTAGGTCTGGGCGTAGGCGTCGGTGGGGTTGCCGGGATAGAAACCCCCAACAGACGGGGCGTAGAGCATCCCGGCGCAGACGTTTTCGCCCCCGTAAAACCGGCTTAACGCGTTGCTGTAACCCGTCAGATCGTTTTTGAGATACGGCCTGGCCACCCGCGCCCACTCCTGAAGCCAGGCCATTTCGCGGCTGCGCTGTTCGTAAGGTTCGGGGTCGAGACCTTCGGTTTTTTTGAGTTTCTGGATGCTGGTCTGATACTCGTTCAGAATGGTCTGCGCAAAGGCTTTGGGGTCCAGCGTCCGCGACTGGGTCAGCAGGTACCGGCTGGCCAGCATCTTCCAGCGTGTATCGTCGGTAGTGCCGCCCGCGGGCAGGTTGTACACCCAGGTTCCCTCCGGCGAGGGTTCGCGCACCATGGTGTCCAGCCGATTCACCAGGCCGTAATCCAGCGCGATGGCGTCGCGGGTCCACATCTCGGTGGGGGCACCCATCGCATCGCCAATGGCCGAGCCGAGCAGCATACCCAGCACTTTATTGTAAAGAACGGTACGGGCGGGCGCTTTCTGGGCGATGGCCGGATGGATAGTGGCCATGAGCAGGCAAAGCAGGAGACAACGAATAACAGGACGCATAAACGGGAGAGATAGGGAATCTATTCGGTAAAGTAAGCGACAACAGCGCAGAATCCGTAGTTTGCGCCCTGTCTCCAACCGTAGTTATATATGGCAAAATCGATCTCGTTCCGTTCAGGCCTGGGCAGCGTACTGCTGTGGTCGGTTATCTCGGCGGCTTTTATTGGTCCCGGCACCGTAACGACCTGTACGCTGGCCGGGTCGCGCTTTGGACTGGATTTACTCTGGGCATTGACGTTCTCGACGGGGGCTACCATTCTTTTGCAGGAAGCAGCCGCCCGCATTACGCTGGCGTCGGGGCTGAGTATGGGGCAGGTGCTGACGCAAACCTACGGCCCGCGCATCCGGTGGCTGATGATAGGCCTGTTTGGGGCCGTTACGCTGGGCTGCGCGGCCTACGAAGCGGGTAATATTCTCGGGGCTGTTTCCGGGCTGTCGCTGTTGCTGTATGCCGAGACGGCTTCGCCTGCGGTTCCGCTGCTGACGGGACTGGTGGGGCTAAGCTGCGGTCTGTTACTCTGGCAGGGATCAACCCAGCGGCTGGCCCAACTGCTGGGACTGATTGTATTCGGGATGGGCGTTGCCTTTGCCTGGGTAGCCGTCAGCACCGCGCCCAATCTGGGGCATCTGGCCCAATCGCTGGTGGTTCCGAATCTCCCACCCGACTCAACGGTGCTGGTCATTGGTCTGATTGGCACGACCATTGTGCCGTACAACCTCTTCATGGGATCAGGTATGGGGCAGGCCAGCCAGCGACAATCCCTGTCCGAAATGCGCTGGGGTCTCGGTGTGGCGGTGCTGCTGGGCGGGTTGGTCTCGATGGCGATTCTGATAGCGGGAACGCTCATTACGGGCGAGTTTACGCTGGCGGGCGTAGCCAAAACGTTTACCGACCGGCTGGGTAGCGGGGCGGGTGCGCTGTTCGGTTTCGGCCTGGCCGCAGCGGGTTTTACCTCCGCCCTGACGGCCCCGCTGGCGGCTGCCATTACGGATCAGAGTCTGCTGGGCTGGTCGTCGCGGGCGGGAGCCTACCGGTACACGTGGCTCGGAGTGCTGGGCGTTGGCCTGGTGTTCGGGTTGCTGAATGTAAAGCCCGTGCCGGTTATCGTAATGGCGCAGGCCGTAAACGGGCTGTTGCTGCCGGTTGTAACGGTATTCCTGCTGGTGGCGGTCAATAACAAGACGCTGCTGCCCGCTTCGTACCGCAACAACCGCTGGCAAAACGCAGCACTGGTGCTGGTGGTAGTCGTGACTCTCTTTCTGGGCCTGCGAAATCTTTATCTGGCGCTGCGCTGATGCATCTGCCAACAGCACAGACCGGCTGTGTTTCTATATTTCCATTCAACATTTTCCAACGCAGGACACGGACGGTGCCGACGTATTTTTGGTTAGTACAGATAGCAAATCATCTAATTCATTTCTTTATTCATGCGTCAATTCCTTAAATACGTTCTGGCCACCATCGTTGGGTTGCTGCTGTTTTCATTCGTCGGTTTTTTACTGCTGATCGGTATCGGAGCAGCCATCTCGTCATCGGACAGCAAAGTCAGCGTGGCTAACAATTCAGTACTTAAAGTTGACCTGAACCAGCCCATTCAGGAGCGTAGCGTCGATAACCCATTCAGTGATCTCGGCTTTAGCGGCAGCGATGGCAGCGCCCTCGGCCTGATCGAACTCAAAGAAGCCCTGACAGCCGCTAAAACCGACGATAACATCAAGGGCATCTACCTGCAAAGCGAAAACCCACAGGCAGGCTGGGCCTCCATCGAAGAAGTTCGTAACGCGCTGATCGACTTCAAGAGGTCGAAAAAATTCGTGTATGCCTACGCCGAAACCATGAGCGAGAAAGGCTATTACGTAGCGTCGGTAGCCGATAAGATTTACCTCAATCCGGTGGGTGGTATGGAATGGAACGGCCTGAACGCCGAACTGACGTTCTTCAAGGGCGCATTGGATAAACTCGGTCTGAAACCCGAAATCTTCCGGGTGGGGCAGTTCAAGAGTGCGATCGAGCCGTTTCTCCGCGAGGACATGAGCGAACCCAACAAACTACAGGTCAGCTCCTTCCTCAACTCGATCAACAACCATATGCTGGTCAACATCGCCAAAAGCCGGGGTCTGCGCGTCGATTCACTCAGCTACTACGCCAATAAACTAACCATTCAGGAGCCGGAAGATGCCCTGCGGGCTAAACTCGTAACCAACGTTGGCTACCAGGACGAACTCGAAACCATCATCAAAAGCCAACTCAAACTCGACGCCGACAAGAAAATCGAGTACATCAGCCTGAACAAATACGAGGACGCCGACCGGAAAGACGACACCGGCTCATCGAAAAACCGGATTGCGGTCATCATAGCCTCCGGCGATATCAACTCCGGCACGGGCAACGACAACAGCATCGGATCGGAAACCATCGTGAAAGAAATCCGCAAAGCGCGGCTGGACGACAAAGTAAAAGCTATTGTATTGCGGGTGAACTCGGGCGGGGGCAGTGCGCTGGCGTCCGACGTAATGTACCGCGAGGTAGAGCTGGCCAAAAAAGTAAAGCCCGTCATTGGCTCCATGTCCGACTACGCGGCATCGGGTGGCTATTACATGCTCATGAGCTGCAACAAGATCGTGGCCCAGCCCAACACCATTACGGGGTCTATCGGCGTATTTGCGCTGCTGTTCAACACCAACAATTTCTTCAAAGACAAACTCGGCGTAACATTTGACCGGGTGATGACCAACGAAAACGCCGATTTCCCGGCCCTCACGCACGAGATGTCGCCGTTGCAGAAGCAGGTACTTCAGAAAGGCGTTGACCGGATTTATGGTGACTTCACCAGCAAGGCCGCGGCTGGGCGTAAGCTGCCTGTGGATAGCCTGCGGGCCATTGCGGGCGGGCGCGTCTGGACAGGTGCGCAGGGCAAAGCCATCGGCCTGGTCGATCAGTTGGGCGGTCTGGACGATGCCATCAAACTGGCGGCTCAGTCGGCCAAACTCAAAGACGGCGATTATAAACTAAAGTATCAGCCCCGTAAGAAGCCGTTTTTCGAGAAGCTGATGAGTTCGTTCGGCGGTGACGAGGACGCTCGTATCATGGCTCAGCTCGGCGAGCTGGCTCCGTATGTCAAGTACGTGAAAAAGCTAAAAACGCTGGATGGCGTACAGGCCCGGCTGCCCTTCGAGATGGAAATCAGGTAAAGGTTTTTTGCCACAGAGTGCACAAAGACGCACAGAGTTCCACAGAGAAAAAGTTAGAAAACTCTGTGGAACTCTGTGCGTCTTTGTGTAACTCTGTGACGAAGTTTCGCAGAAAACGATGCATACTCTACCCCTCAACCTCGACTTGTTCGCCTTGATTATTCTGCTGGGCGTAGCACAGGGGGTGTTTCTGGGCGTATTTTTCCTAACCGGTACGCGCGGGGCCGACGTGTCCAACCGTTGTCAGGGCTGGCTGATGCTGGCGGTGTCGGCGGTGATTGGCGAGATGTTTTTGTGTTACAGCAACTACATGGCGCTCGTACCAGTCCTGGTCGATTTTTCGGAGCCGCTTAATTTCGTGATGGGTCCGTTATTTTTCCTGTTCGTTGTGGCCCGGCTACGCGGACGGTTACCCCACTTCTGGACGTTGCATTTCATACCGGCGGGGGTATGGTCCATTAATGCTATCTCATGGCTGTACCAGCCCGCCGAACTCAAGTATAACAACTTTCTCAATGCCTGGCATCCTGAGCTGCCCCGTATTCCGGAACCACAACAATACCTACCCGAAGATTTCTTCGGCCTGCGCGACTACATCAATGAACTGACCCTGGTAAGCTGCCTGATCTATGCCGTACTGGCGTTACTAACAATTTACCGGGCGTACCGGGCGCGGGGGCAGTCGTTCTGGCGCGGGGAGTCGAATCTGCTGGGATCGCTGCGTAATCTGGCGTTGCTGTTTTCGATCGTTCCGGTACTCATTGTCATCGTGAAGCCGCAGTTTGTTGAAGACCTCGGCGATTATATCCTGGCCTGTTACCTGACCGGGGTCATTTACATGACGAGTTTTATGGTCATGCGCGGCTCTGCGTTCTTCTCCGGCCTGCCGCCCGAATCAGCTACTCCTACGCCGGAGCCTGACGAACCGAAAAAGAAGTACGAAAAATCGGCCCTGTCGCCGGAGGTTGAAAACGCTGTATTGGCCCGGCTGAGTCACCTGCTCGCTACGGAAAAGCCTTGCTTGGACAGCACATTATCGTTGCCCAAACTGGCCGCGCAACTCGGCACCAGTCCGCATCACCTCTCGCAACTCCTGAATGACCGGCTCGGCCTGACCTTCTTCGACTGGCTGGCCACGCAGCGTGTTGCCGAAGCCCGCCAACTGCTGAGCGACCCTGCCACGGCGCATCTCAAAATCGACGAAATTGCCGAACGCGTCGGCTACAACTCGCCCTCCGCTTTTCATACGGCCTTCAAGCGGTTAACGAGTCAAACGCCGGCGCAATACCGAATGAAGTAAGAAAGGAGGAGACACGGAGTTTTTCTTATTTTTCTCTGTGAAACTCTGTGTCTCCTTAGTGGATCTCTGTGTCCCAAAAACTTCGTACCGATAGGCACAAACTTCCTTATCTCCGGCAGATAGGCCCAAAAGCAGCCCAGCGGTATACGTTTGCCCGTCAAACCAAACCAACCGCCCCCATGCTGCCGATTACCGAAACCACCGGCCAAACGCCATCGCTACAACCCGCCAGTCAGCGTCGCTACGACCTCGACTGGCTGCGTATCATCGCCATTCTGACGCTTCTGTTTTACCATACCGGCATGATTTACGTATCGTGGGGCTGGCACATCAAAAGCCCCGAACATAGCCAGCCGATGGAGGAAGTCATGCGGTGGCTGCACCGCTGGCGAATGCCGCTGTTGTTTTTCATTTCCGGCGCAGGCTCATTTTTCGCCCTGCGTAAACGGTCGTTGGGGCAGTATGCCGGAGAGCGTGTTAAGCGATTGTTCGTGCCGCTGGTGTTTGGCATGTTCGTGATTGTGCCGCCCCAGATTTACATCGAATGGTTATTCCGGGGCCGGTTTACGGGCAGCTACGTCGACTTTTACCCCAATGTGCTGGCGTTTCAGCCGTACCACGATGGCGGCACGGGCGGAGCCTTTAGCTGGCATCACCTGTGGTTTGTATGCTACCTGTTTTTTTATTCGCTGCTCAGCATTCCTGTGTTTCGCTGGCTTAAAAGCGACGCCGGACAACGGGGTACCGACTGGTTTGGACGGATCATTGCGCGGCCCGGCGGGGTGTTATTGCTGATGGTGGTGGTCATTTGCCTGAGTCAGTACGCCCTGCGCCCGTTTTATCCCGACGAAACCCACGCCCTGACCAACGACTGGGCGTATTTCGTAGAAAACCTGTTGCTGTTCTGGTTTGGCTACCTGCTAATCAGCCGCCGGGAATTCTGGCAAATCCTGACCGGCCAGCGACGCATTTTCATGGTGGCCACGCTGGTGTTTACCCTGATCCTGTATGGCGTGCGGCTACGCTTCAGCGACGACGAAATAGACCGGATTTTCTGGGTCGACTTCTGGTATTTCACCAACAGCCTTTGCCTGATGGTGGCCTCGGTATTGGCAACGATTGGCTACGGCTACCGCTATCTGAACGTAAGCCGCCCCATTTTACCCCGCCTGAACGAAGCCGTGTATCCGTTCTACATTCTGCACCAAACCGTTATCGTCCTTATCGGCTACTGGGTGCTTACCCGGCTGAATCTTGGCGTGTATGAAGGCTTTCTGTTCATCAGCCTGCTGTCTGGTCTGGTCTGCGCAACCCTGATTCTGCTGCTTATCCGCCCGTTCAGGCTGACACGGGTATTGTTCGGGATGAAGGGGTAGTTTGTGGGAGGAGCAAGCTCTACCGCTTGCCGCGCTTCGGGAGGGGGGACAGGTATGAAGAGTCGGCAGACAAGCCTGTTCAGGGTAGTCACCGCCACGCAGAATCAGGACGAAGCGGACAAGTAGATGATACAATTTACATACGTTATGAGGGTCTGCTGCCCAGGTTCATACATTTTTACAAAAATGTACGGGATTTTACTGAACTTGACGCCTGTTTATGACTACACAGTAGTTTATCAATCACCTAAATCGCTTTAAAATCTTGGTTACTTCTCCCCCCAAACCCCAGAACTACACCGGTCCGCTACTCATTATTGGCGCGTTATTTTTCGTCTTTGGCTTCGTTACGTGGGTCAACAGTGTGCTGATTACGTTCTTCAAGCAGGCCTTCAATCTGTCTTCATTTCAGTCTACGCTGGTAGCGTTTGCCTTTTTCATTTCCTATACCATCATGGCCATTCCGTCGTCGGCGGTGCTGAAACGGACGGGTTTTAAGAACGGAATGTCACTGGGGCTAGTCACGATGGCGATTGGTACGCTGATTTTTGTACCGGCGGCTAAAGCAGTATCGTATCCGCTGTTTCTGATGGGGTTGTTCATCATCGGCATTGGCCTGACGGTCCTGCAAACGGCGTCGAACCCGTATGCCACCATCCTGGGGCCGCGCGAGAGTGCCGCCCAGCGCATCAGTTTTCTGGGTATTGCCAACAAGCTGGCGGGTATTTGCAGTCAGCTTATTTTTGGCGGGTTGTTACTGTCGGGGGCCAATGAAGTTATCAACGCGGCCTCGCTCGAAAAAGTGGTCACGCCTTACCTGATTATGACGGGCATTCTGGTTGTGCTGGCGGGACTGATTCGCTACTCAAATCTACCCGAAGTATCCGAAGAACAGGACGACCTGCCCGCCACTTCAACGACTGCACACACCAGCATCTGGCAGTTTCCGAACCTGGTTCTGGGCGTGATTGCCCTTTTCTGTTACGTAGGGGCCGAGGTAATGACCGGCGATCTGATTATCAGCTACGGTACCGCAATCGGCTTCAGCAACGACGAGGCCAAGCACTTTACGACCTACACGCTGACCGGACTTCTGGTTGGTTACCTGCTGGGTATCGTGGCTATTCCCCGCTGGATTTCGCAGCAGAACGCCCTGCGTTACGGCATGATTCTGGCCCTGATCCTGACGGTTGGTGCACTGGTCACGAGTGGGCTTTCCTCCATTCTGTGCATTGCGCTGATGGGCTTTGCTATCTCGCCGGTATGGCCCGCCGTGTGGCCGCTGGCACTGAACCGGTTGGGCAGTTTCACCAAACTGGGTTCGGCTCTGCTTATTATGGGTATTTCGGGAGGTGCGTTGCTGCCGCTGCTGCATGGTTACCTTACCGATGCCGTTAGCCCCAAGATGGCCTACGCGCTGCTGCTTCCCCTGTTTAGCTTCATTCTTTACTACGCCATAGCGGGCCACAAAAAGACGAAGTGGTAACTACACTACCAGCCGGGCGGCCCGCTGCGCCGGAAACCATGACGTAAGTACAGTCATCAGCACCACCAGTACGCTCGTCAGCACAACGTCGCTCGTGTCGAGCCGGACGGGGTAGGCATCCACGATGGACGAGACGGTGCCCATCGAAATCAGGCCGTATTCCTGCTGGGCCAGACAGATACCGATCCCCAGCACCAGCCCCGTAATGGATCCGGTGAGGGCAATGATGGCCCCTTCGATCAGGAAGATCCGACGGACGGTACTGGCCGTTGCGCCCAGCGCGTACAGGATTCGGATGTCCTCGCGTTTCTCAATCACCAGCATTGATAGCGAGAAGAATATATTGACCGATGCCACCAGAATGATAAACGCCAGTACGACGCCGGTGAACAGTTTCTCGACGCGGACGGCCCGGTACAAATCGCGGTTCAGGTCGTCGCGGCTCAGTACGGTTAGTTTGGTACCGCCCCCCGCCAACGATACGACCGCCATCAGGGCCTCTTTTGCCTGCTCTTCATTGGTGCCGGGGCTGAGTTGAATTTCTAAACTCGTTACCTCGCCGGGGTCATAGCCGAACAGCGAACGGGCCACCGTAATGGGGGCAAACACCACATTGTTGTAATTGTTGGATTCGATGAAAAATACCCCCGCCACCGTTAGCGCATCGCTGTTGAACGCATCGGGATTCAGCACACTCAGTGACTGATTACGTTTTGGATACAGAATTTCTAAAGGCGTCAGAATATCGACCGTCGAGATGCTCAGGTCGCTACGAACGCCGTTGGACACCACGGCATAATTGACGCCATCCTGCCGAATAAGAAACTGCCCGCCAATCACCGTCGAGTCGATACTGCTGCGTTGGGTGTAGGTATCGTCAACGCCCTTGAGCCGGATTACGGCCTGCCCATCGCGGTAGCGGGCCAGGGCATTATCCTGCGCCACCGCCGACACCAGCGCGACGCCGGGCATTTGTTGAATTTTGGTCAGCAACGCATCCGACGCCGTAAACCGCTTGCCCTGTTGGGGCATCACGGTCATATCAGCCTCAAAATTCTGGAAGATTTGCCGGTTCAGTTCCTCCATACCATTAAAGACCGACAGCACCACAATCAGGGCCATTGTCCCCACGCCGACGCCGAGCATCGACAGAATAGACAGCCAGCTAATGAAGCTGCGTTTCTTACGCGAGAAAAAGTACCGGCGGGCAATCCAGACGGGGAGGTTCATACTTTACTTGTGAATCGGTACGCCGAAGCGGAGTGAATGAGTGAATGAGTGAATAGTTGCTGACGCGAACTTCCTGACTGCGTCAGCAACTATTCGCTCCGCTTCGGCGTGCCGATTCACAATTCGCTCATTCATCCTCGTCGGGGGCGGGGGGAATGTCTAAGCCGGAAAAGAGTTTGTCCATCTTGTCGGCGTATTCGACGGTGTCGTCGATAAAGAAATTCAGTTCGGGTACAATGCGGAGCTGATGCCGGACACGGTCGCCGAGGTGCTGACGGATCACCTTACCCTTATCGCGGATCTCATCGAGCAGTACGTCTTTATTGTTCGTAGCCAGAAAACTCAGGTATACGCGGGCTATGCTCAGGTCGGGCGATACGCGGACGCTGGTTACGGTGATGAAGGCCCCATTGAAAAGATGCGGCACATCGCGTTGAAAAATACCGCTTAAATCCCGCTGCAACTGCCGGGACACTTTTTGCTGTCGTTTCGACTCCATAGTCTTCGTTTATTCAATCCAACTAATCGCACTGATGCGGGGTCAGAAATCAATATCGGCAAATATCCGATGCATTTTCCGTTCTGCCGAAATTGCCCGTAATTTTACAGGTATCCGTGACCAGTTATCGGTGACCAGTTATCAGTGGCTGTCGCGATCAATACTGGTCACCGATAACTGATAACTGATAAACTGTGCTTAGCTTCTTTCGTTCGTATTATCCGCTGCTGTACGCGGCTTTGCTGGGGTTGTTGCTCCTCATTCGGCTTCCGTTACTGCTGCACCCTTTCCCGCTGCTCATTCCTGAACTGGACTGGCTGCTGGTGGGCGAACAGATGAGTTCGGGCAAATTGCTCTACCGCGACATCTGGGATAACGTCAGTCCGCTATCGGCAGTGGTCTATTGGGGGCTGAACGCAGTATTCGGTCGTTCTACGCTGGTCCTGCATATGACCGCTACGGCGGTGTCGGTGTTTCAGATCGTCTATTTCAACTACCTTGCCAGCGCCCGCGCGTTCTTCTCTACCCGCACGTTCTGGCCCGGTCTGGTGTATATGCTTTTTCTGCATCTGTCTTTCGACTGCCTGACGCTCTCTCCCGTACTGATGTCTACTACCTTTCTACTGCTGGCGCTGGGTACGCTGGTGAAGCAGATGGACCGCCGGGGGGCTACCGACGAAGTATTTGAGGTGGGATTTTACATTGGCATTGCCGTGCTGTTCTACCTGCCCTCGGCGGTGTTTGTGATCTGGGCGGCTCTGTCGCTGCTGCTGTACACGGGGGCCTCGTTCCGGCAATATTCACTGTCATTATTCGGCTTTCTGTTTCCGGTAGCGGTGGTTATTCTGTTTTATTACCTCAACGATGGCTTAGCCGACATTAACCGGAATCTGCTGGCGTCGGTGTTTCGGGTGCGGCAGTACTCCCTCTCCAATTATCAATCGCTCATTGCCTCGCTGCTGATTCCGGTGGGACTGGGGGTGCTGGGGTTCCTGAGTTTGTTCAACACTACGGGCCGGTACGTCAATTTTCAGCAGCGGGTACAGCAGATCATGGTCATCTGGTTCGGCGTGTCCGTGCTTACTATTGTGCTGATGCCGTTTCTGGCTCCGATGGCGTTCCTGAGTTTTGTACCACCCATGGCGTATTTCACGGTCTTTTATTTTGAGAATATGCGCAAACAGTGGCTGGCCGAATTGGGCTTTACGGTCGCTTTTGTCGCTATGCTACTCCTCTTTTATCAGGGAGCTATAGGCCTGTTACCAAACGCAGAGCTAGGGCGACTGAGTCAGCTACAGGTAAAGCCCTCGCCCCTACCCAGCGAGATTCGGAATCAGCGGGTCCTGATTATCGGCGAAGAACTCAGCGCGTATCGGACCAACCGGCTGGCCACGCCCTACCTGAACTGGGACCTGGCCAAGTATGATCTCAATAATCTGGACAATTACGAAGCCGTCATCAACGTATTCAACCACTTTAAAAAAGATCCGCCCGATTATATCATCGACCGCGAAGACGTGATCCAGAAACTATTTCAACGCGCCCCCGCCCTGGCCAACCGCTACGAAAAAACCGCCACCCCTGATGTGTATAAACGTAAGTAAGTTTGCGGCTGGCTAACGGCGGTATTCGCGCGTCAGCCAACCGTAAACCGTAAATCGTACCACCATGCCTAATTCTAATTACTCCTTCACCAACAAAAGAACCAGCCTGTACACGCTGCTCAGTGCGGTCTTCCTGACCAACGCCCTGATTGCCGAAATCATTGGCGTCAAAATCTTCTCTGCCGAAACGCTGATTGGCGTCAAACCGGCGCAGATTCATCTGTTTGGCGATTTTGTACTAGATTTCAACCTCACAGCGGGAGCGGTAATCTGGCCGTTTGTGTTCGTCACGTCCGACATCATCAACGAGTACTTCGGTAAGGCGGGCGTTCGGCGCATCTCGTTCCTGACGGCGGGGTTTGTGGCCTATAGCTTTGTGATTATTTACGCCGTCACGGTGTTGCCCCCGGCGCAGTTCTGGCTCGACGTCAACGCCACCGATCCATCGGGACAGCCCATCAATATCGACAATGCCTTCAAGATGATTTTCCGGCAGGGACTCGGTATCATCATTGGTTCGCTGACGGCCTTCCTGATCGGGCAGGTTCTCGACGCGTGGGTGTTTCAATACCTGCGCAGCATTACCGGCAGCCGCAAAATCTGGCTCCGCGCCACCGGCTCTACGCTGGTCTCACAACTGGTCGATTCGTTTGTGGTGCTGGGAATTGCCTTTTATATATTCGGCAACTGGTCACTGGCGCAGGTAGTGGCGGTGGGCATTATCAACTACCTCTACAAAGCCACTACGGCCATTTTACTGACGCCATTGCTGTACGTAGCGCATTATTTCATCGACCGCCACCTCGGTAAAGAACACGCCGAAGACCTCGCCAACGAGTCGGCCATGAGTTCATTTATGTAAGCGGTTCTTAATCGTTCCGTTTTTTCTTCTGCGTCGGCAGGGCCGCCACCTCACGTTCGCGTTCAACTGTCTCGACAAAAACAGCGTAATCGGCGGGTTCGATCCGGACGCCGAAGCGGTTGGCATACGCCTGCGTGAACTCGGCCCCGAAATACAGAATAGCCGCCGTGTAATAAATCCAGACCAGGATTACGATCAGCGAGCCAGCCGCGCCGTAGGTTGAGGTGGTAGCGGTAGTTTCTATGTACAACCCAATCAGATACCGGCCCAGCGAGAACAGAACCGCCGTAAACACGGCACCCCAGCGCACACTTTTCCAGCCAATTTTGGCATCGGGCAGCACCTTGAAAATAATGGCGAACAGGGCCGTAATAACCGCCATGCTGATAAAGAAATTTACTCCGCTGATGAGTACCACGCTGATACGCGGGATGTATCGCGTCATAAAATTGCTCAGGGCCAGCACCATGCCATTGACGAGCAGCGAAACCAGCAACAGAAACCCCAGACTGATCACCAGTGACGATGACAGCAGCCGGTCTTTAATCAGCTTGAGCCAGCCCCGTTTTGGCTTGGCTTTGACCCGCCAGATCAGGTTGACGGAATCCTGAATCTCCACAAAAATCGTGGTTGAGCCAATCACCAGCGTCACGACGCCAATGAGCAGGGCCGTATTGGTTTTACCCGATAGCTGCACGTTTTTGATCATCTCCTGAATCTGCGCAGCCGCCTGATTGCCCACCAGGCCCTTAATTTGGGAGAAAATCTGCCCCTGAATGGCATCCTTGCCGAAGAAAATACTGATGAGCGAGATAATCATTACCAGCAGCGGAGCCAGCGAAAAAACGGTATAGTACGCCAGAGCCGCACTCAGTTTCAGGCAGCGGTCGTCAATGAAGCCATTGAACGAGTCGCGCAGCAGTGTCCAGAAATCAGCGAGAAATTGCCTGATGGATTGGATTGTCATAGTCAGCAACCGGTTGGGCTGGTCAGGTTATAGAACGCCAGGGCATAAATAAATACGTACCTGGGCAAATCTTGGGCAAATCGCTAACCCAAGCAGCTTCTTGTTCATCACAGCGTACGAATATAGCGTTGCCCGCCCAACGCCCGCATTTGTCGGGAAATTTGCCGGGTTCTGCGCTGTACGTAGGCCGACGGATTCGTGATGGAAAACTGACGGGGATTGGGCAGCACGGCAGCGATGCGGGCGGCTTCGTCGCGGCTCAAATCAGCCGCCGGGTGGTGGTAATACCGCTGCGACGCGGCCTCTACGCCAAAGGTCATCGGCCCGGTTTCGGCCACGTTCAGGTATACTTCCAGAATGCGCTCTTTGCCCCAGATCAATTCAATCAGCACCGTGAAGTACACTTCCAGGCCCTTACGGATGTAACTGCGACCATTCCAGAGAAACACATTTTTGGCTACCTGCTGCGAAATGGTACTGGCCCCGCGCGGGCGTTTGCGACGCTGATTTTCTTTGATAGCATCCTGAATTTCGTCAAAATCGAAGCCCCAGTGTCTTGGAAAAGCCTGATCTTCCGAGGCTACCACGGCCAGCGCGGCTTCTTTACTGATATTCTCGTAACTCCGCCATTTTTTATACACGTGGCCCGGCTCGTCCGCCCCAAACGTACCCACCCAGCGCGATACGATCAGGGGCGTAATCCAGACCGGTACGTATTTCAGGGCGATGACGTAACCAATTGAACCGACAAACAGCCACAAAAAAGATTTGGCCACAAACCAGTATATCCGTTCCAGCAACGGACGTTCGCGGATGAAGCTCCGCGTCTGCTGCCAGCGGCCCCGTTTCTGAAGCCGGTCGGTCGTGGCATGAGCGGCTTTGGGCCGGGGCGGTGGCTGTGCGTCGGTGCGGAAGGTATTACGGCGACGGGGTGGGTTCATGCTTCTGTAACGTCAAATGACCACAAATGACTATGAATGACCAGTGAATGACAAGAGTTAATCGATAAATAAATCAGCCGCCACCCGGTCGGCAAAGAGTTTACCGGCTTCGGTCAGGCGCAACTGGTTGCCAGTCCGTTCAAGCCAGTTAGTCGTGTACAGCCGGGCAAGTTCCCGCGCCTGCCGTTGGGCAAAGTCAGCGTGTAACAGTATGTCGAGTTCGGTTAGCGAGCAGCCCCACTGCGTCCGTAAACCCGTGAGCAAATATTCATTTACCTGGTCGGCAGGAGTCAGTACTTCCACCGTAGCGGGCAATTTTCCAGCCTGTATATCAGCTACGTACCGAGCATTGTTAGCGACGTTATACTGACGGCTGGGGCCATTGTACGAGTGCGCACTGGGGCCAATACCAAGATACGGCCGTCGTTGCCAATAGGCCGTATTGTGCCGGGCATAGTGACCGGGCGTAGCAAAATTCGAGATTTCGTAGTGTTCATAGCCAGCTCCGGTCAGGGCACGGGTCAGTTGCTCGAACTGGCTGGCGGCCAGTTCCTCGTCCATCGCCGGGAGTTTCCCGCTGGTGGTCCATCGCCCAAACGCCGTATCGGGTTCAATAGTCAGGGCGTAGGCCGACAGGTGCGGCACATTCAGCGTCAGCATTGTATCGAGATCGCGCTGCCAAATGCTCCCGCCTTCCCCCGCTGAGAGAAGGGGTTGAAAATTCAGGACTGGGATGCCGTAGATCAGATCGACGCTCAGGTTGTCAAAACCGGTGTCCTGAGCGTGCTGTACGCAGGTTTGGGCTTCGGTGGCGGTATGGGCGCGGTTCATCCAGCGCAGTGTGGCCTCGTCGAACGTCTGAATGCCGATGCTCAGCCGGTTCACGTACCGGCGCAGCAATTGGAGTTTGTCGGGCGTCAGGTCATCGGGGTTCGCTTCAAGGGTGATTTCGGCGGTGGGGTCAACGGTAAAATGTTGGTGAATAGCCCCGAAAATCTGAGCCAAATCCGCTTCGGTCAGCAATGAGGGCGTTCCTCCGCCAAAATAGATGGTTTCGAGGGTTTTACCGGGCAGGTAGTCTTTCTGGAGCTTAATTTCCTGACAAAGTGCGTCAATCAGGGCCGGTTTCTGCCGCAGGCTCGTACTGAAATGGAAATCGCAGTAGTGGCAGGCTTGCTTGCAGAACGGGATGTGCAGATACAGGTGCATATAGCCGTATGACACCAAAGCCGGGCGGGGGGTTCCGGGCCGTTACCGTTCCGGGCAACTCTTGCACCGCTTGCCCTTTTTGTACTTCTTGCAACACTTTTTCAGAACGCACTCCTCGCCCAGTGACGGGCGTACCAGCGAGCGAAGGGCAGAGGCAGATTCGGTTATGTCAGAAAAGGGAGGTTCAGTGTTCATGCCGTTGGCCGGGGGTAATACGCCACAAAAACAGTATTGTTTAGATTAAATACAAATAACAAACATGAAGAAGTTCCCATTGGTCATCGGTTTCTGCGTATTGGCGGGCTTAGCTTTAGCACATGAGTTCTGGCTGGAGCCCAGTCAATATGTTGTTCGCACCGGCGCGCGCATCAACATTCAGGTGATGGTGGGCGAAAGCTTCGACGGCGAACGTTCAGAAGGCGTGAAAAACCGCATTGTGCAGTACCGGCACCACACCACTATCGGCAGCACCGACCTGTCTCCGGCCCTGACCAATGGTGCCTACGGCAACGTGACGGTACAACTCAACACGCCCGGCACACACCTGTTCAGTTTTGCCAATACCCCCAAGTTTCTGGCCATGAAGGCCGACAGTTTTCTTTTATATCTCCAGGAAGACGGCTTAACCAATGTCATTGCGGCCCGGAAGCAGCGCAGCGAAACCGGCAAACCCAGCCGCGAACTCTACCAGCGATGCGTGAAAACACTGGTGCAGGTTGGCAACAAACCCGACAACACCTTCGCCAAACCAACCGGGATGCCGCTGGAGATTATGGCCGATAAAAATCCGTATAGCCAGCGCGTTGGCCAGCCCATCGGGTACCGGATTCTGTTCGGTAAAAAACCCGTTTCGGGCGCGCTGGTCCGGTACTGGAACCGTGATCTGACCAACAACCTTTCGGAAGAACAGCAACGCTCCGACGACGGGGGCCGGGTTCAGTTTGTACTCAAACCCGGCAAAAACATGGTCAGCGTAGTGCACATGGTCCCGGCCAGCGACACCGCCCAGGCCCGCTACCAACCCGCCGACTGGCACAGCTACTGGGGCAGTTTAACCTTTGGCAGCAAGTAAAGAGATGTATGATACACCATAAATCCATGAAAAACCTTTCCCGTTACCGCGATGTTGGCGTGCTGGTCATCCGGCTGGCTTTTGGGTTTCAGTTGGTGCGGGTTTCCTACACCTACGCCCTATTTCCGGCTGAGAACATCCCGGGGTTTGTGGGTTACCTGACCTCACTCGGGGTTCCCTTCCCAACCCCTGGAGCCTACCTGGCC
>Ga0123337_10000285_pt1 | contig 93909 bp, 97 predicted proteins | sample frozenSSSSmetaG_FD_89792 | JGI IMG/M metagenome (GOLD analysis project Ga0123337, IMG submission 89792) | Glacier valley bacterial and archeal communities from Borup Fiord, Nunavut, Canada, to study Microbial Dark Matter (Phase II) -... | ecosystem: Environmental > Aquatic > Freshwater > Ice >...
GACGAATACCAATCTCTCGTCTAAAACGACACGTGGACAGAACTAATTCCTCTAAGAGGAATTCATGTCCTTAGAGGCAAATGGGTATATGCACTCAAAAGAGATGAGAAGGGCTAAATCACTTAATATAAGGCTCGCTAGGTTGCAAAAGGTTTTGAGTAGGAATACAGAGTTAATTATGAACAGACTTTTGCATCTGTTGTAAAGTCAATGGCAATCCGGATCCTATTTGCTCTCGCCGCCCATGAAGATATGGAAATCGACTAGATGGACGCTGTTATAGCTTTCCTACAGTCGAATATACAAGCTATAGACGTGGTTTAGGTTGAGATGCCCCTTAGATTCAAAAAGGGGAACCTAGCCTGCCTACTAAAAAAGGGGTTATATGGATTGAAACAATCCACACGCCTTTAGGCTAGGGACGTACAGGCTGAGCTCTCAAAGCTTAATTATCACCCATTGCAGTTAGATGAAAGCATCTATTTTCATTAAGGCCTACGAATATATGTTGCCACCCACGTTAATGATTTCCTTCTCATTAGCCCATCTTCTTTAGAACTCTTAAATCTTAAATCCCAATTGAGTACGAAGTTCAAAATGAAAGACTTAGGCCCATGTAAGCTGTTCCTTAGTGTACAGATTACTAGAGACTAGGCAAAAAGGAAGATTCATTTAAATTAAGCTGCCTACATTAACAAAGTCTTACAAACCTTCAGCATGGAGAAAGCCGCTACTAAGAGCACACTAATGGAACCAAATGCTCTTAAAGTTCTTGTTAAAAACACTAGACAAGCTACCCCTAAGGACATCTAGCTATATCAATCCATCATTAGATCTTTAATGTATGCCATGACACAGACTAGACCTAATCTAGCTTTTCCTATTTCACTCCTCTCACGATTCGCCATTAATCTAAGCGCGGCCCATATGGGAGCCGCAAAGAGAGTTCTTAAATATCTTAAGTATACCTAGCATCTCAGAATTACTTACAATGGGCATACGGAACACGGGGCTTTTCAGGGCTATTCAGATGCAGATTAGGCTAGGGATATTAAGACTTAGAGCTTAACCTCTACCTACGTCTTCTTTCTCTTTAGTGCCCCTATCACTTGGAAATCCTTAAGACAGCATACAATAGCTCTCTTAAGTACAGAGTCTGAATACTACGGCCTTACTAACGCTGCTAAAGAAGCTATATGGCTTTAAACTCTCCTCACGGAATTGCAATATCATGGAAAAGAACATGTTCCTACACACATTTATAGAGACAATCAAAGTAGCCTAGCATTGGCTGAGAACCCAGAATACCATTAGCGCACGAAGCATATTAATATTAAATATCACTTCATTCGCTAGCAAGTGGAAAAGGGGACTATCAATTTGTCTTATATCCTAACGGACAATATGGTAGCTAACGGCCTAACAAAGCCTTTACTAGCCGTTAAGCATGCTCTATTTATTTAGCAACTTGCTCTTAAGAATTGGTCCTCAACCAACTGACCATCCATTCACTATTCTTAAGAGTGTTAACCGGTCCTCTCGTTTTTCAACGACCGATTCCCCTACGTCAGCTATTGCGGGGGGGTGTTAAGATATTCACTTCATGCATGTCTCACATGCACTGAACATTAGAGCAGGATATTCACCTGCATGCAGTCCAATAGCTAACTGATGCCTACTGTTGCCTATTGAGGCTAGAGGCATATATAAGTAGATAGATTTCATAGTTTAGCTAGACTCTATTCTACATGCTTTATCACATCTTTGCTTCCGTGCCCACAGTGTTAATCGATACTGTGTTCAACACTGCAGAACCCCCCACCCTACCTAGCTGGGGCTCGATTTTCCAACCCATGTGTAGATGGTACTTCGCCTCTCATATTCCCCCCGTGCAAGGGTATTTAGCCTCCGACATTACCCATTAGTAGCTACAATGCATGGACAGCCGAGATGAGCCACATCTGCAGTCTGGATTTGACCACAATCGTGCCCTGGGAGCATCCACAGTTCTGCAAAATCCGCAGTCTAAATCCTTAATATTTAGTGGATATTGAATTGAAGGTTTGCTGCATGCTCCACTGCCCATGTCGACTGTCTAGGTAGGTACTGTACCTAGCATTTAGCTACTGATCAATACCCCTATACGTATATATATATATATATATAGTTGGCTTACGTAGAGGGTGCCGCCTAGAGTGGAGTCTCTTGCGAGGAAGCTAGCATATTTGATTGGGGTCGGCTAAGAACAGCCGACATGGTAGAATGGTAGAAATCTCAACTGTATATAAATAAATAGTGGACGGCGATGCCTTCAATGGATAGGACAACAGCCATAACACATTACCTGAATGCTGATACATCCGCACGCTATCTGCAAACACCATGGACAAAGAACTAGAGCTTATAGTGGAAGAAGTGCTCATGCGGGACACAACTCCACTTCCTGCCGAGTCAGCATCCTTTCTTCGCCAGGTTCGCCATTTCTTCCTTCTATGGTCTATTAAACTTCTGGTTGCTGTTCAGCTCGCATATCTCCGTATCTGCTACCCAACGCCAAAGACGCGGCCAACATTTACCCGAATCTACTCCTGCCGGCCCTCTCTCGAGGTCCGAGTATTCACGCCCAAGTCTCGTGTCAGCGGTGATAACTCTCTCTTGCCGCTCTACCTAAGCATCCACGGCGGAGCATTTGCAACCTGCGATGCCGGCATCGACGACTCCTTTTGCACCAAATGGTGCGAGCGCACTGGTATGGTTGTTGCAAGTCTCAACTACAGGAAGGCACCAATCCACCGCTTCCTGGTCGCTGTTCTTGACATTGCCGCCGTGGCACGCGCCGTAATCGACGATGAATCGTTGCACATCGACAAGTCACGGGTGATCATATGAGGATTTAGCGCAGGCGGTAACTTAACGCTCACATCAACCCAGCTACCAGAGCTCCAAGGCCGAATCAGAGCGGCTGTCTCATTCTTCCCCATCGTGGATTGGAGCGCGCCTCCACCAATGAAATTTGCGAAGCGCCTTTGCACCGAGAAAGCGACCGAGTCGATTGCAACGGCCGGGCCGGCCCTAGACTGGGGCTATGTTCCTGCGGGGCAAGACCGCAAAGCTAAGCTGCTAAGCCCCTGCTTTGCGGATAAGGAAGAGCTCCCGAAGTGGATCTGCATGATTGGCGCGCAACATGACATGCTATCCCGCGAAGCGAGGGACATGATTTTCTCGCTCGCGGGAAAGAGAGTTCCAGACTCTGGATGGGACCAGGGTTTTGAACATGGCGCTTACAAGTGGGTCTTCGTGAAGGGTGTGAGACATGGCTTTACAGATGAGTTCCGCAAGAGGAGTCAAAACTCGGAAGCTAGAAGGAAAATATGTAATGACACTTATGCCTCCATTCACTCCTGGCTGAGGGAGAAGGTGTTAGTCTAAAATAGGAATTGAGTGTCTGAGTGGCTTTTGTCTTCTGGCCTTGACGGACGAAATCTAATGCTCCGCTTACCTCCGTCCGTTGCGTCACAGAGAAGACACTCGACGTGGAGGGAGAAAGGCGGGCTTCATGCAATTCTAGCCTGGCATTGGCACATTCGAAGGGGGTATTTCCACCACAAATGCAGCTCAAGGAGGTATAGTTCGTAACCTTAGTAGGTGGAGTTGGGCATGCGAGTCCAACATTGGTGCACAGCGGCTGAGTCAGATGTACTGACATACAAAATATAAGGCGAGGTACAACAGCTCTTCTACATTGTACATGTTTAGGCTTGTATAGCTATATAGTTATAATCTAAGTTGTAGTGTCGTCCCTTAAAGGTTTTTGCGCCCTCTTGCTTGCGACGCGCATGCACGTGCACCACTTCAGTTGTATAAAAGACAGCACGCTTCCCTAACTACCTTAATTATAAAGCCACATGCGATTGATACTAGTATAGCTAAGAAGATTGGGTACTACTCTCAAGGTGGCGTGGAGTTTGTCGTCCTTGCCACCTTTACGTCCTGTGATAATGCGGAAAATCAGGTGATCTTAAGTCGGACGACAGTTGACTGAAGGATTCCATGTCGTCACTATGATGTCAACATAAATAGTAATTTCATTAAATAGCGCAATCGAACGTCGCCCACTAGGCTCATTGATTAAAGCAACTTGCTAAATATTGACATTAATTTAAGACGCAAATACTACAGCATCTCATATCTCACAACCATGACGACCGAAGAAAACCTCTACCATGTGAAACGCACGATCATCGACTTCTATCGAGACCCGTCTGGCGCCACCCAGATCACCGACATTCTGGGCACTTACACCGCCCTGCAGGCGGCCAAGGCCGCTGCCCAGTCCTGTCTCGGCCTCGAAGGCTACAAGACATCCGACTTCGACGTCTACAAGGTGAAAACCAATGCCTCCGAGGACTGGTCCTACGGCGACGGCGTCTTGGTGTACGCCAAGACTCCCGCCGGCCAGGAATTCCGAGTCAGCCTCGACACGAAGCCGAACGAGACGAAATTGAAGGGAAACGCGGAAGGCAAGGTGGAAGAACACCTGCACTATGTGCTTCAGACCAGGATCGACTATGACACCGATCGCAGCGGGGCGCGCCAGACGACCGAGGTGGAGGGCACGTACCTGCTAAGGCAGGATGCTTACAACGCGGCCCACACGGTGTTGCTCACTGAGGACACGACCAAGGACTCGTTTGATGAATATGACGAGAAGGAGTCGTACAAGGAGGACTGGCCGTATGGCGAGAACGTCTTCGTGCATGCGGTTGGGCCGAACGGAGAGAATTTCATCGTCGCGGTCAAGACGGACCCGATTGTGGGCCACAAGCAATAAGCCCTGGGAGCAGGAATATTAAACGTGAGGGCGAATTAATGAATGAATCATGTGAGAGTTAGGAGATGCATGAAGGAGATGTAACACTGTAACTATCTATGTATTTTATGTCATGGATCATGCATGCGTTGCCTACTGTGTAATCAACGTCGCACTATGTCAGCGCAATGTGTGCACAAGAGTAGATCGCTCACATGGTCAATCCGAAGCCCATATTCACCATCGCCCATAATCTTGAAAAATATTCTTTGATAAGAAAAACATTGCCGTCCGTGATGATACTTGAAGCGGGTCGAACATTCGAGCTGGTCATCCATTTCGATCTAGGAACCTGTAACGCCTGTCTGGTGTGAAGCTGGCGTTCGAGGTACGGTCTCACAAAGATCAAGAGTAGGTTGGGCTTAGGGCTGGCTACGGTCCAGACAGGAGATTGATACATCGACTAAAGACTGGAGATCTATATCTCCAGTCCTCTAGCTTTATATACACGAGAGGAGGCATCCATGCCCTAAGTCTGGCCCTACGCCAGAACTCTATTCCAGTGATAGCCTTTGCCCTCTGAACTCTGTCCTGCCTTAGTGAAGCCTATTGCCATACTACGTGTCTGGGCTAACGCCAGCGTTGAAGTCTATTCTCCGGCGGCTGAAGCTTCTCGGCAGATCATGGGACTTGGGTGGCACGTGACCCGCCGGGCCGCCGCCGGCCTTACAGAACCCAAGACATAAATCAGGCACTCAGGCATGAATAGCACCTGCAGTCGATCACGTGACTATATGAGCTATGCCTAAGGCTTTCCTCTCGCACTCCTAAGGCCGTAACATTGTAGTCTAAACTGCAGAATAAGTACTAGCCCCAAACCTAGCTAAGCGATGTGATATGATGTCATTTGTCTTAACTCCCCTCCCAAATTCCTCTAAATTCCTCCAAATTCCTACTACAGTCTTCTGAGTTGCCCTCAGCGCTTTATCATGGAGCCCAAGCCAAACAGTGATGAAAATAAAAAGCCATCTGCTGAGAAGGCCGAGCCAACGGATGGAGGTCAAAAGGAAAAGCTATCCACAATGGCCCGCAAATTCCTGAGCGGAGGGAGGGGGTTTGTACCACCTCCAGATCGCGACAATTTCGTTGGCTTCCGCCCAACATACTTCTTCTTCTACGGCTCCCTCATGGATGTTGGGCAACTTCGCAAGGTACTTCAGCTCAAAGAACCTCCTGTCCTTCAACCTGCTAGCATTGTAGAGTGGGATATAATGATGTGGGGCCAATATCCTGCTTTGATCTTCAAAGTTAACAACGTTACCCATGGAATGGCCTACGAGGTTCAGAAGGAGGAACACGTTGAATACTTGAAGCACTACGAGACAGAGGCCTACAAGGTCAAGGGTTGCAGAATCAAATTCGCCGATGGAAGAGAGTTGAGTGGAAAGACTTTCATTTGGAATGCAGGGAAGGAGCTATTGAAAGAAGGAAAGTTCAATCTAAAGGACTGGCAGATGGAGCAGCTTGAGGGAGACGTCTAAAGAATAGAGATCAAACATCCAAAGTGAATACTCTAAGGAAGTCTCTTGTTGCGAATGAGCAAAGGTTAGTTGACGCCTTATGTGGCTTCTCCTATGATACGCGCCATGTAGATGAGTCTTGATTGCTAATTGGTTACATCGACTAGCTATAATTCGTCAACATATCCTAAATACGACTTCGAATTGACTCTCAAACGGCATAAAGATTGGAATTGGGAAGGAATCTCTGCTTGAAATTGTCCTATCATCTATGGCAGCTTACGAAGTTGGGACTTAGGCTTCGGCATTTATGTAACTAGCTTCTAGGAACCAATTCGATTCTGCCAACATAGCGCTCTTGTGGTCGTAGAGCGATGAGAATTGCTGCTATCCTTTATGAGTAATGTCACCAGCACAGGAACTAAACTGACTGTGGAAGCTTTTAAGAACGGAGGATAGGAAAATGGAATGAATAAATACCAGACTCAAGAGTAAAGTTCGCATCGGGGATGATGGCGTTGTCGCTGTAGTGACAGCCGGTGATCTTGCGGCAGTCGAGACAATGGCAGAGAATCTAGGAGTTGGTGTTACCTTGAGGATCACAGTCTGGAAGGGGGTAGCGGACGCAAATATTTATTAAGAAAGTCGACAAGTTGATCATTTAACATATCTCTTTCCATCTCTCAGGACGAGCAGAAGCGGCTGCTTCAAGAGGAACTCGATCGTATCACCAAAGCATAGGGCATATAGAATTAGGCAAGATATTAAAGGATCGATTTAATAAGTAAGTAACTTTTGATATCCATATGTACTATGTGCAAGAATATATACATATATACAGTATCATAAGTCTATCCATCTCATCCTCAGAAAACAAGAAGTTACTGAAACAGCTCTATTGCATCAAAAATCTAAATCAAGTCAGCAGTCTTCTCCACATCTACAAGGGCCACAACTTACAATATTGGGATTGAGGAATGTAGTCCCGCGGCTCCCGGAGATAACATTGATCTTGACTGCGTTACTCCCTGCCTTCAAAGTCCCCGCTGGGATTGACACATCGTAGACCTCTCCGAAGCCCCGATATGCTCCTCGCGTCACACCTCGACTATCGATCTTTATCGGTGCTCCGGGTGCCGGGCCCGTCCAGCTATTAACAGTAGCTTGCGGTCTGGCTCCCGCAAACGCCAACGTCGTCCCAATCCTCAGCGTCACCGTCCCACTCGGCGCGCTCCCAAGATTGAAGTTGATAGTCACAGGCGTATTGACGTCCTTGAACAGCGCCATGGGGAAACCGTCCACGCTGTTGCCGACGTTGTACGTAATCGGTCCCCAGCTGCTCATGCGGCTGTCGCTCGGATGCATCCTTAGCTGCTTATCCGCGTTCCTGAACCCCTTCGGCGTGCCATCCCAGTCGCCGATCTTCCAGAACGTGTTGCGCGTGCTGGTCGTCCCCGCGATGTCAGAGGTGACAGTCTGACCGGCGTTGACATACACGGACTTGGTGGCCAGCAGATACTCGCCTTGGTACAACTTCATTGTGTAGCTCCCCGGCTTCATGGCGGGCGAGGTAAACGCACCGGTGGAGGAGGCATACGTCCAATATTGCGCGGCGGAATTGTACCAATGCACCACCTTATCGAATCCGCTGGCGACATTGGTGGCCTTGCCCGTGACGTAACCGCGGCCGGAATCCGCAACGTAGCCTTCCACGCCGAGCTGCTCGAAAAAGGAGAAGTCGACTTGCTTCGCCGTTGGGATGCCGGATCTGCTGAACACGAGTGCATAGGGCCCGTGCAGACCCATGCGATAGGATTCCGTCTGCGTGTGTCCGCTGTTCATGTAGAAGTATAGCGAGTTGTAGCTCCCGCCGTTGTTGGTGTTGATGTCCCTGAAGAACGGGCCGCCGGAACTCGCCTCCTTGGATATCATCGGAAGCACCATGCACGCATGCACGGAGTTGTCGGATGCGGCGACGCAGTGCACGGTGTCTTCGATGAAGCGCTCCGAACTGTAGAACTTGGATCTCGTTTGGCCGTTTACCAGGAAGACATCGGAGCCTTCGATCGCGGAGCCGCTGGCGGTTGTGGACACGGTGCCGAAGGGATATTCGAGGGGCAGCTTGGAGGAGTCCAGACGCGCGATGAAGCGGAGCTCACCGATCGAGGGTTCGGAGACGGTGTAGGTGCCCATGTAGATTGTGCTGTCACCAGACTTGAGGATGTAGTAGTGGGTGAGGTCGAACTCGGAGCTTTTGGCTACGCAGGTGATCTTGGCATATTGACCTGCAGACGTAATGTCAGCACCTATGTATGCAGCAACTCTACTCAGAAGCGAGAGACGACATAAGCAATAGAAAATGACGAGGGAGGGAGAAGTATACCATTGACAATAGTGGCCGAGACGGTAGCAGAGCCGAGACCAGAAACCAGATGTGATTTCTGCGACTGATACTGCAGCTCGCTGGCCCTATAGATGATAGACGTGATATCGCAGTTCGTCCTACTGACGGTCACGAACAAGGACTCGGCGGACCCAGCATCGACAGTGTAGCTCGAGGTTGCAGTGGTAATCCCAAAAGCAGCATAAGCCGTCGAAAGACATCCGAAGAATGAGAGGAAGAGAGCGAAGAGAAACATCTTGGCGATTGTCGCGGCAGGCAGGTGAGACCGACAATGTTTCAATGCCCTGGACAGCGAGAAACAAGTAAAGGAAGGAAAGGCAACGGAGGAAATATATAGCTTACAACTTTTCTCATTCTCACCCATGACGAGATGACTGACGACTGACTGACGGCGAGAGCTCGGCAGGCATAAGCACCCTTCATTTCCGTCGGGCATTTAAGCCGAAAATCCTCTCGTCATCCCGTACCTTGCATCACCATCTCCTGGTCCACTCATCTCTATAATTGGAGGAACGAAATCCCGCTGTAGTATGGGACTAAGTCCCGGGCGTCTCATTGCAGCCCAAACAAGCTCGTGACTTCTTCCGGCCACCACTGCACTCACTGCCTGTCCCGGCCTCTGTCTGGTATATAGTAGGGCTATATAGTAGGGCTATATAAAGAGACGGTATAACGTTTCGGTCTAATTGTCCATCAATCGCTTCACATTACTTCCACCTAAGCTTGCCCCTTTTGCGATATTGGCTGATTTAATGCCCGGCCCCTGAAACAGCTGGAACATCGGCATGCAACCCCCGCGTTTCTGAGCACGTGATGGCATTTGCCCATGCTACATGGACGCTTGAGACGTTGAGACGTTGAGACGGCAGGGATGGACTGGACTGCACACGGATTGCGGGGAATAGATGGACAAAATTGGTTTCCCTTATTTTGCGCTCGCTATGTCATACCTATCGTCAAATGCATGTCTCATCTGAAGGAGATCTCAGTATCTACAATGCAGCTGCAGTACCCTCACGTCCCTCATCGCGTATGTTCCGCAGCAGTCCCTCGAAATCCTTCGCAACCCATTCCCAATACGTGCGCCATGTCTGATGCTGTCCGGTTGCAATACCCATGCTCGAAGATGCGGCAGGAATCGCGTTATGCAGCATGAGAGTGACGCGGAGTACACCCTTGCACGCTTCATCTTGCTTCTCGATCTCTTGCTTGACGGCATTCTCTTTCAATCTCGTCGACAAGATTGTACGGAAACATTCGGCAATGGCATCAAGACGCCGAGCCGTCTCATCGGCGTCCAACATGACGAGCTTGGTGAGCATGAGGTTGCAAAGAGCGCGGATGTCATGCTCATCGCTCAATCCGGCAATGATGCGGTCGTAAAGTTGCAAGACATTGATGCGTGAGAAAGACGTCTCCATGAGCGCATAGAGCGTTTCATATGCACTCTTTCTGACTTCCAGGCCATCATCGACCTTGTGCTTGAATGGGCCCATCATGACTTCCCGAATGAGCTCGGGCCGGATTACCGATGCATCCATGACCAGTGGCATAAGTTGTCCCAAATATGGCTGGAGGATGGCTGACTTATTATGAGCAGCTGAGTTGAGGGTAGTCAAAGCAAGTCGTCGGTTCTCGAGCTCAGTGTCATTCAGCATCGTTGTAAGCATGTCAATCAATGAGCTTCTGAGAACCGCATCAAAGGTTTCATCGATGTCCGGCATAGTATAGCGGATTGCCTGAATACCCATGGCACGAACAGCTGGAGACGGATCACGCAGATATGCCTGCTGAGAGTTAGCAGAGTATAAATATGGTTATTAGAAAGTACATACCTGGAGCTTTGGCATATATGTCTTTGGATCGATAATAGCCAATCTTCCGATACATTCGGCTCCGACTGCCTTGTTATCCTCTACTTGAGATGCCACTGTCAATCTGTCCCAGATAGCTTTTGAGAATGATGTGATATCCGTAGAGTTGCTACCGGCCTCCAACAAGATCTCTTTGATCGAATGGAGTAGCAGATATTGAACGTTGCCACCTTCATCCATCTTCTTGAGGATAGCAGGCAAGTACAATGATACATTTCCAGCGCCAGCACGCCCAAGCGCAACGGCGGCAGCTAGTGGAAGCTTTGTGTACTCGGATGCAAAGTGATCCGTGAATATACGAGGCTGAAGTGATGAATTGGCACCCATACGGAGAGCAGCTTCTCCTAAAACAGCAAGAGCTAAGCTCTTGCGTGCATCATCGGAATCTCCCTGGAGCTCCTGAAGGAACATGTCTACCGTGACGCCGACAGACGGTCCGCCATAAACTAGCAGCGTGCCGATGACCTTACCAACAACTGCAGGATCGCCATTAATGCTGACATCTTGCAACAATCCTCTCATCAACTCTTGGCCAACGCCCTTTTCGGCAATGTTCTTCACCAAGATCAGTAGCGCATCAAGCACGGCACCACCCAAAGGTGTCATGAGCAGGTCACACAGGGCCTTATTGAGGTCGGACGAAACAACTATCTTCGCATCATCCTGGACTAAATATGCTGTGACAAGCAAAGCCGGACCCAATAGATGGAGATCATTGGTGTTCAGAAGAGGCAAAAGTGCTTGGACCAGACCACGGATGGTAGCATTGTCCATGCTATTTCTCGCAGTATCGGTGACAATCAAATTCTTGAGTGTACCCAAGCTTGCTCCTCGAAGAGAACGATCGGATTTGCGAAGCTGAGCTGCTAGCTCCAGCGATACCTCTCGAACCCAATCTGGTTTCAATTGACCCCTTCCCGCACTTAAGGCAGCTACGGTGTCAATTGCACGGACTGACGCAATTCTGGTAGTCTCATTCTTTAGTCGATCCTTGAGCAGATCCAAGGCTGCAGATCTGTCGCTGTGAGAGAGAAGTTTGGATCCCTCCCCATGAGCACTGCGTGCAAGTAAGATACCGAGAGCATGGATTGCTCGTGACCTGACCTCCACATCAGCATCGTTAGCGGAAATGCGGTCGGTGATGACCTCGTAAAGCTTCTGAATATCAGATTGATATTTGGTGCCACCTGATTTTGACCGAGGTGGAGTCAGAACTTTTATCAACTGCTCAACAGTTCGGATTGCTTCTGCAGATATCTTATAGTATCGGTCCCTAACAGCGGAAATGATGCCCGGGATGATCTTTGGAAGGAAGGGCTGGAGAACGCTCGAAGAATGTGTTTCGCAAAGATCGCTGATAAGCTTGAGTGCAGAGATACGCAGGGTACCAGCAGTAGCGGATGCGGAATTTCCGGAAATAATCGCAGTAGAGGAGCTTGCACCAGTACCTTGGATGGCGTCGATGATTGGGTCAACAAGTTGAGAAAAGTACTCGGAAAGACCGCCATGTAGGACCGAGATCAGATCTGCCAGCAGGTTGATAACAGCTTGCTTTGTTGGAATAGCGACCCCTTTCAGCTGCTTTGTGACTGCTTTGATCAAGGATGGGCTCAGTCTCGAAAGATCTGCTCTTGGCCCGGATACAGGCACGGGCTCAATGACAGGAGAAGTAAGTCCGGCCGACATGGTGATTTGTGGCTTTGTGTCGAATGTAACTGAGCTGTCCCGTCTACGTTTCCGACTCGTCGGCTGGCTCATATAATCTACCTGTTCATTGAGGGCGGGATTCCTAAGTGTACCTTCTCCAGTCTTTCGAATAAGTAATGCCATGGCCGAAATGATCTCCAGCCGGACGTTCTGTTCTCTCTCGTTGAATCTATTGATCAGAACAGGCGCAACTTGAGAGTACAGAGTGCCATCGTCGAGAAGATCGCCACTGGCTCGAGTTCCAATCAATGTATGCAAGACCTTGGCAGCGCAGCGTCGCACTTTCCAGCTTGCATCATCGTCGTCATCGTCGAAACCCTGGTCAGCTTCAAATTCATCATCCTCATCAAAGCCGTCCTCGTCATCCCCGTCCGACTGAGTATCACCCATTTCTTCGTCGTCTTCATCAACATAATTCGGATCGTATGTGAGAAAGCGCATAGCCGAAGATATGGTCTCTTGGGTGTAAAGCCTCATCTCACCACCACAGGAGGAAATAAATGCTTCGAGAGCTACCAGAGCAGCCTCCCTCACATCATCCAACTCCGGATTTGGTTCACCATCCTCAGCGGCGTTCTCAATTTGATCCTCGAGCTCCTGTTGGCTAAGAGCAGACAGAACAAATGGTGCGATTATTTTCAGATAGGGGCCAAAGCGATTGGGAATTGATCGAGCCATCGAGCCCAGAATAGTGATGTATAATCGTCGTTGGACGAGTGTTAAATGCGGGTTGCAGAAGCTCTCGCTGAGGTGTGAGACCAGGGAACTAAGTGACCCTTCTGAAATATATAGAGCAAGGATGGATATGGCAACGACGGAGCGCTTCTTGACGACTGAACCGGCCTTTTCATTCTCCAGGATTCCGACGATGACGTCTTGCAAAGCGGCAACTTCTGCCGCCTGCAGCATGGGACCGAAGCATCTGACGACTTCGATCAAGACATTCACGGATTCTGCATCAACCTCAGTCTTCGTGCCAACCTGTAACATCCCCGCAGGAGGAGGTGGCAGTTTCATGTGTGTTGGCGGCGGAATAACAAGGTGTCCGATAAGTCTCGGGATGAGTACACGACTGACGGCGGAATAAGCTTCGATGACTTCTTTTGCCGGGGCAACACCTGGCACTGGTCGAGGAAGAGTGATGACAACGGTGCGGAGAGCCATGGCCGGGATGGAATTGTCGACTGCATTCTCTGTGGTCAGTGTCGACAGCTTATCGATGAGTGGAGCAAGTATCGTGTTTGGGATCTTGGTGACAAGCGGCCCAAGACTGTCGCAATGTTAGCATAAATCATCACTGTAACCTAAGATTGGATGCGTACCATTTGATGGCTAGGTTCTGTACTTCGGCATTCTGGTCTTCCAGGGCCTTGAGAATTCCGTCGACAGTCCGGGCAGCTGTGTTGTAGTCATTCTGAAGGATATCTGGACGACCCGCAGTGAGAACCTGGAAGAGATCGTTTAGTGACATGTAGCGGTAATCTGGATCGACGTCTTGGAGCTTCGATAGCAACCCAGCTATGGTCTGCGCCGTCGGGTTTGTTGGAATCGTGCCCGACATGGTGGATGTGTGTAGAGAGATGAGAGATCGTAGAAGCTTCGTTTCGACTGCCCAGATCGAAAGCCCTCCCGGTTTTCCACCGGATATCCAGGTATGATATGCCTGGTATGTGGTATATCTGGTATATCCGTTCTACCTGACCCTTCAGTCCACCTCGGGTTTCGTAGGTAGAGAGGAAATGCTCGCTCATGCAGTGGCCGATTCTAGTGAAACTTCGCAAGAGCCTTTGTCGGAAAGAAAGGAAGAAAACCGCTCTGAAAGGCGGCTTTGAAGTATATATGTATGTATGGAAGAGTGAAGAGTGAAGAGTGAGAGTGAAGAGTGAGAAGTGGTGATGTTGATGGCGTTAACGGGGTTGATGATGTTGATATCGAAGGTTTGGCCTTGGAGCCTTGGTGGAAGGTGGGGGAGGGGAAGCTCCAAGTGAAATGATCCGGGTCCGGGCCGGATCGGATTAACATTGCACCGTCGGACGAATTGCGAAAGATGCGAAAGATAGCAGCACGTGCTTTTCATGCGTGGATGCCTGATTTCTGTCCCACACCCTCATCGACGTTTGCAGTCTTTTCCCCGCCGCAGCGCCGCAGCGCCGCAGACCAAGAGTTGATGCCTGAATCGACGAGCTTCGGTTCCTGGATCTAAGTGGATGACGGCACCAGCTCGAATCGTCCGATGAAGAGAGCTTTAAACTCGGTCATCGATCCCTTCTCTTCGCTTCCTCCCAAGGTCCCTTCTTCTTCTCCTGCTTCTTCCCCCAACACATCGCCCACGACATCAACAAAGAAAGTATGTATATTGTGTGTATCCTCTTCTACAAAGAACTCCAATTGACACGAGTAAACACTCTATAGTTCGATCCAGAGCTTCATTGTTCATTGTTCAACCGCCAAGCACCATGTCTTTCACCCGAGCAGCCGTCGCAGCTATCCGCGCCGCACAGCGAACCGCGGGCGCAAGAACTCAATTGCTGCGCCAGTCGGCCAGGAGAGGATACTCCAGCGCCCATGGACACGAGGCACAGCAGGCGAGCAGTGATCTACCATGGTATGTTGAAGGAACAAGACTTGGATCGCGCTTGTCGTCTCTCTCGGGATACTTCGGAAGCTGACTTTACATCATCGTAGGGCCATCGGTGGTGCCGCTGTCACCATCCCAGCCTGCTGGTATCTCCTTCAGGGCACCCCAGAGGAGGATCTCCACCTTCACGTGCCTCACAAGATCGAGGCCCACAAGCCGGAGCCAGAGACGGGAGCAGCAGAGGCCGCCGCCGCCGAGCCCGAAATCAGCGAGGTTGCCCCTGCGGAGGTTGCCCCTACGGAGGTCGCACCGACAGAAGAGGTCCCATTCCCACGTTCAAGTTGAGGGACGCGACTAATAGATGATATGATAGTTTGTTGGCGAATTGAGCACCCAGACTGCAAAGCAGGAGGGCTTGTCCAACGCTGATACCAGATACTCCTCCAGCCGCGACGAGGGCTCCGGATTGAGCCACAAGACCGAGGGAACCCTCGATTCATCCAAGTCCAAGGGAACCGTTGATGTCCATAGACAGGTATAATTATATTCATGTTAACCTTATCATATTCATTAGGCGCCATTATGATGACCCTGTGGCCCACTTCATGTCTTTCATTACCGTAATACCTCTTTTAGGGGGTTGAGTCTCCTGCTGACATTCATAGCCCGAGGACGTGAAGTCGGAGAGCCAGGGGAGCCAGGAGAGCAAGGAGAGCAGTGAAGATAACTGAGAGCCTGTCGGCAATACAGAACTGACGATAGCCGAGCGACTTCTTGTACATACATGTAACTCATACATCAGTCGCGTATAATGAAGAAATGTTAGACTGGTAGTTAACCCGATAGCTATTGATCTGATTTTCTGCTTCTGTATTTTTTTTGGTCATAGCGCCGTCATGTTGTATGTTTCCTTCTCTGCGAATGATGACGCCTGTCGTGGTCATGCCTTCTCTTCAATCAACCAGCGTCCGTTCTGTATACTCTGTCCGCTCTTGCCGTATCAACAAACTCGGCATTGGCACTCTGTATGGATTGAGCATTTCATCTTCGACTTCTTTGTTTTTATTCAGCAGCATCATCGCAGTCCATTGTTTATGCACAAATAACATCACTATCCAATCCGTTGTCTTTGACATTCCCCCAGTCGAGGCCATATCATTTCGTGCCGATTGGACAACTTCGTTTCCTCAAGGAGAATACCAGAGGCCACTGCTGGGGATACTCCCTAGAAATGGAAGGCCTTCTGTCATCAATTACACGCCGTGGACTGCTATCGTATCCTCTCGTTACAGGGCGACCACAGCCCGACGACGACCGTTTGGGGCATGGCCATCCTCCATACGATCAGCGGATGTCGTTGTCGGGAACGACCGATTACAATGGCTTCCAGCATCCCAAGCCGGGTCCATGGATGAACAATCTCTGCTATGAGCCGCACGAGGACATGGAGACTTGCTGCATTGGTTCCTGGATCCCATGCGCTCTTTACGGCAAGACTCAGTATCGACTCAAACAGATGGCCGAAGGTAAAGATCCTTTGGATGAGTCACGACACGAGGCATGTAATGGTGCTTGTGCGAGCTTTCAAATGCTCATGTGCTTTCGCTTGGATTGTGAGTTTTGTTTTCAGGAATCTCAACCCCCCCCGCGATGTTTATTTTTCAATGCTGATGACTGCGATCTTCTGCAGGGTTTATAGTGATGCTACAGCACTCTCGTGTCCGAGATATCTACAATATTGATGGCACAGCGGGCGGAGATTGCATCCAGTCATTCTTCTGCACATCATGTACACTCATGCAAGATGAACGAGAAGTTTGTGCACGCGAGCAAAGGATCGTCTCGGAAAGAAGGAAGAGCGAGATCAACAAGCAACCTGGCTATCAGCCTCGGATGCGCTACTCTACATCTTGTCTATTAGAAGACATCCCGGAGACGTTTAAAGAAGCAACTTCAACTACAGAATTGCTGGCGACTGCGAGAGATGTTTCAGACACTCGGCTCTCTGGGGTACAAGATATGAGTCCTGTCGAACCAGTCGTACCTGGCACTGTCCATGATAGAGATGCCAAGGATGGCTCGTCTACTTGCAACTCTCGACTCTCAAGCATCGAGTCTCGTAAAAGGAGCATGAGGACATCCTCATCTATCAGTTTCGCCGTGGCACCTATCACGACTAGCAATTCGGTTGATCTCGGCTCAAAATCCGAAGTGTCCAAAATACCACAAAGAAGTGTAACGACTCCAGAGCGAATCACTCCCCCAACCTGCCCTCCTTCTCGCTCTGCGTCCGCAAGGTTCCCAATCTCCAGATCGAGAAGTAAAACAGTCGACGAGAAGCCTGAACGCCCTATCGACACTATAACAGAGGAAACGCGGAGTGACGACTATAACCCGACCATCAATCCACCTTCCGCAGTGAAGTTTCTCGTGCTGGGTTCCGTTTGTTCAACTTCCACGTCTCAGAATTCAAGCGAGGAATTCAGAACGGATGAAGCCCTATTTGTCTACTACAATCACGAAGATAAGCCGCAACGTCGTAGAATTTCAGAATGTTGTGCACGAGCTTCGACACCAGAAACACCAGAGATACATTACCTTCACGACTTTAATAATGGTAGTGAAGGGATGCCGGTGGACTTCAAGGGCGCCAGTCTCGCTGAAAATCATTCAACACAGACCAAAACATTTGCAGCAGTTACCGTTGCTACTTGTACCAACTCAGCCGCTACTATCGACTTTTCTCATACCAGCCCTCTTGATGAGAAATCCGGGAATGAGAAACACGCTGAGGATAATGTTGCAGGACCATCGTCAACGTCACGGGAGCTTGTGTTGTCGAAGGCAAAGCCTTCTCTGATCAATGAGGCTACCGATGAGATTGCCTCGCTCTTTGTGCAGCACACAATTGCCGAATGCTTCGATCGAAATGATCAGGAGGGGCCGAAAACATGTGACGTCGTTAAAGAAGCTTTGTCGGTATCAATAGAGCCATCTTCCTGTCACAAGCTTATTAACGGTGCTGGGGGTAGAGTTAAGAATCTCAATCAGCCATCAGATGTTACAGAAAGTTTGCCTAGTATTAGTCTACTATCTAGTACAGGCTCTAATGGTGGCCTTCAGGACGCTGTCGACGACATTCAAGCAGTGGAGTCCAAGACCGACGAGCTGGGCCCGGCAGCAGAAAAGTCATCCAAGTTTCAATCACCAGGCACGAAGTCGCAGATATCTCTCCATGGTGCGTTAAGTGGTTCAAGCATTGCTGAGACAGTCGGGAAACAACGCACTCCATGGCTCGACGGACCGTCGGAAATATCTGAACCCAGACCAGTCTCTCCTCAAAATGACGATCGCACTTTCGAGACAGTCCGCGTTGACGCCTCAAAATCTAACCTAGTTTTTGATCAAAACGTCGACCAGAGCTCGCAAACATCTGGCGTTGACAAACATGGCCATTCTGTACTTACGAAGGGGTGCCATGTATGCGTCGATGAAGACAAACAGACTATCTGCCCCGAGGCAGTCGAAAGCGAAACCAGCAGAATGAAAACACCATGTCTGGAGTCAAAAGTAGATAGGCCCCAACTGTGCAGGGAAGATGGCCAAATTGTACCTCAGGAGCAACTTGTCTGCGGCGACATACCTCCAAGCGTAGAGACGACAGACAGGCTTACGAATTCAACCCATGAGGTGCAGGCTAGTGCCACCAGAAATGATAATTGTCTGTCCCATTCATCAATTGATGCAAACAAGCCTGGCCATGTCGCAGAGAGTGTTCAAATGACTAACACCAACAACCCTGAGGTTTCTAGGGTGTTAAATACTGTCCAAAAATCGGCATTACATTCGATTGACAGCGCAAACGATACACAATCTATCATGGAAGAGATTCCATTGGGCCTGAAACCCCCTAGCCAGCTGCCGGATACAATCTTGCAACATACGCCCGGAGAGAGTGCTCCCCGGTCTGGACAATCTGGGAATGTCACCGAACTGCATCATGTACCGGAAAATGCTGAGATTGCCAGTGCCAACAGCTATGATATGACTACTTTTGCACAGACGCTTCAGGAGTGCTTCGATCCTATGAATGGCTCATCTGAAGTACAATCATCTTTGAGCCATCCCTTTCATGGGGTATCCTCTGCGATCGATTTCGCTCATTTCAAGAGGAAGAACATGGAGAGTATTATCAACGACTATGTCGAAGTGGATGATATCGATGTCTCTCCAGAAAAACCCGAAGAAAGTCCTATGCGCAAATCTGTGTCCAAAGATTGGACTCGGAGTCAGGGCTCGGCATCAGAGGAGAGATCTGTGCCCAAAGATTCGACTCGGAATCGGGACTCGGCCTCAGAGGAGAGAGATTCCATCTCTGTCGAGCGATACATAGCACAAGAGGATATAGTGTCTGCAGAGCAGATCGACGATTGTACTGTTGAGCCTTTGGCTCTCAAAGGGTCGCACAAAACACCTGTCGTTCAATCAGACCAGCTTCGACTAGTTTGCGATCGTATAAATTCAAATTCACTCTCTTACGAAAGCACGTCATCTGAGTCAACTGAGACGCCTCTTATACCTTGTTGTACTGCAGAGAAAATGCTAAAGCCAAAGAGACGCACAAGTCCAGCTGAAGTAATGCTGAGAAGTGTATTGGGTATGGCATCAAAGCATAGAGATTCGCCGGGGCAATCTTGCAGCGAGTCTCTTGGACCTGCGAAAGATGAGAGCCCAAAGAAGAGCAAGGCTGCTAAAAGACGCCGAAATCGTCAGGAGCGTAAGAAGCGAGCTGCTGAAATGGAAGCGAACGAAAAGGAGAAGTCTGTGGTGAATACAGCTGTATAGATCATAGCAGGAGAAGTAGCGATAGAAGCATCTTTAACAGGGGAGTGCATTCACGAAACACACTGAAGAGGGAGGATATGGTAGATTGGGTTTCTTTCATTCGTTGCAATTGCAATAGTTCCTCTCCATAAACACCTCAACGTCCTGCTAAAATCAATCATTATGCAGATCAACAGGTACAGGGAGACAAAAGAGAGATGTTGTTACATCCATTTCAGTTCCACCATGTTTGCTTGCCTTCCGACTATGCGTCTGACTCTATCTCTTGCCATAGCATCTATTCAATTCGATTTCTTCATAACCGTGCTGTGGGGCCGTAAATCGTGCTCACTGTTCTCGTCGCTCATACTCATAAGCTTCCATCCTACTCCATTTCTCCGCTGACTGGCCTAAAAGTGGCATTAAATTGACACGTACGCATCTCACCCCCGGTCCACCCTGTACCCCCACAGTCTCAAAATATATTAAGCTCAACCGACGGATTGGTAGATGAGGAGGGGTTCGCCGATGTTTTCGATTTCGGGGATTGTGCACTTCAGGTCGAACGCCTTGGAGAGGACGATTTTGAAGATCTAGGGAGAAGGCGAGTTAGCTAGGGAGTTCCCATATTTGCATTGACAACGCCCATTGAGAGTTGGGGCGTGCAAGGTGAGGACGTGTGGAGTACGCAGACGGATTGGACGAGACCTGCCTTTTGGACGTTGATGCTGTGGCTCGTGCTGCTGAAGATGAGACTGGCACGCATTGCTTTTGCGAAACGGCGAGCCTAGTGATTTGGTCAGTGAGATTGACCAGAGCTTTGCACCAGTGGCATTTCCGAAACAGCATACCTGATTCGAGATCTCTTCTTGATCTTCCCTGGGAAAGTTGACGAAGTGGTCGTACTTCGTGCCGACCAAGAATGGGATCGCCGTCTTATTGAATCCTCTCCCCTGACGGTACCACTCCTTGATACTGTTTAGAGTGCTCTTCCTCGTCAAATCGAACATGAACAGGATGGCGACGGCATCGTTGCACACCAGGGGCAGCATGTTCACGAACTCCCTCTGTCCGCCCAAATCCCAAATCGAGAATGTAATCTCCGTATTGCGGATCGAGATCGTCTTCTCCATGAAATTCACACCAAGTGTCTGGATGTAATCCTCGTCCCACGAGCCCTCGACGTATTTCACCATCAGAGAAGTCTTTCCAATCTGCGCGTCGCCCACCATGCCAACCTTGATCACGACGCTATTCTTATTCCTGCTCGTATCTGCCGCCGCGGCTGACGAGCCCCGCGAGTTCTGCTCTTGGTATGTGCTCCCCATATTGCCATATCTATCTCCATTGCCCGACAGTCCGGAGTTGGGCCTCGATATCGACGGCGCTTGGGCCTGCGGGGCAGCATAGCGAGGATCATTCGGATCGACCTGCTGCTCGTAGCCTTGGTGCTGAGATTGGTATGACGAGGGGAAGACGGACGGATCGGATTGTGACTGATGGTGTCGTACTTCGTGGCCGAATTGCGATGTTGGGGTGTATGGTTGCTCGGTGCCGCCCATGGTCTGGTAAGAGTCGTGGTCCATGGTGTCGACAGCGTCGTGGTATTGTGCTGGAGAACCAGCCGAGAGAGTTGATGAATCCAGGTTGACGGGAGGGAAGAGAGTGGAATTGGGCGTTTGATGGCCCACAGGGGGTGATGGTGTCACCGAAGTGTTAGCAGCTGGATTCGGAGTTCATGAGCAAGGTTTTTGGAGTAGAAGCGGTCAACGAGAAGTGAAGTGGAGTTGGGTTCTGGAGATGAGTATTGAAGATTGCTGTTCGGGGAGTTCGAGTGTTGTTGATGTTTGCCAGTGATGTTGTTGACAATCGCGGGTATTGTACCACACAATAGCAGGCTTGGAGGCAATAAATGCGCGCTTCAGCTGCCACCCACTTGCCAGCTGCAGATGATACACGCGATACACGATACACGCGATACACGCGACAAATGCTTTCTTTTATGCTCGGCCGTATTAAATTCGTTGGGCTGTTTTTAGGGAACAAACGTGTCGTTCCATGTTCATAAAATCTCCCTTAGACGCGCTCTTACGCCTCGTCGGGGATGAAGTCCGAAGTGGGCAGAGGCGGGTATTGATATTTTGAAGATTGAGTGCTCTCTTCTCTATATACTTTTAATTTTTCATAGTCAATTACCTACCATACAGTAGTAATTATTCTGATATTCTTACATTCAAATCTTGGAGATTCCTCTGTTCTGGTTGTCCATCTCTGACATTCCACGCATTTGATTTGCCGAGCTACATCGTGGTCGGCTCGGACTTTCGTCGCAACTTCAGTAACAACATCACCACTCCTCTCACCAACATCACCACGATGGCTTCAATCGCACGTGTTGTGAGGCCAATGGCCTCGAGATTCGTTTCTCGCGCTGGTGGCTATGCAGCCCGCCCACAAAACTTGGCTGTCCGCGCATTCTCAGTTCGCAGCGCAGGTAAGTACTTATCATCCTTCTTGATCTTGTCATTGAAGCCAGACTGATCGTTCTCAGCGCAAGCAAAGAAGTACACCACCGAGCACGAATGGATCGATGTGGCTGAGGATGGAAAGACCGCCGTCATTGGCATCTCTGACTACGCCGCCCACGCTCTCGGTGATGTCGTCTATGTTGAGCTTCCAACACTGCCACTGGAGGCTGAGGCCGGAGACGCGATCGGAGCTGTCGAGTCTGTCAAGTCTGCGTCCGATATCAACTCGCCAGTCACCTGCACAATCACAGAGGTCAACACCTTGTTGGAGGAGAAGCCAGGAACCATCAACAGAGCTCCAGAGGATGGTGGTGCGGGTGGTGGATGGGTTGCCAAGGTCGAGATTGGCGAGCAGGGAATTAAGGATTTGGATGCATTGATGGATGCGGAGGCATACAAGGAGTTCTCTTCTTCGGAACATTAGAATAGCGTGAGCATGAAATTAGCTCTATTGAGATATCTACTTCGTATCTGAACTGCCATGTCTATGCTACAAGTCGTGAATTTCATGGGTATCTCCCTTAAGCTCCGCCACCTTCCTTCTCGATGATCTCTCTGTTGAGATTGATTGCCTCCAAGATCTTGTTGGCACCTTTCGCAACGAGATCCTGAGCGACAGTCCAACCGAGTTCATCTGCGTCCTTTTCGGTGAGGACTTCGTCAAGTCGTTCGGTCTCTACAGCCTCCTTGCCGTCCAAGCTGACAACCATTGCCTTCATCACGAGTTTTCCCTTCTCGATCCATTCTGTCTCGACACCAATGGGTACACTGCAGCCTCCCTCGAGAGTTCTCATCAAACTTCTTTCGGCCAAGCATGCCAAAGTGGCGTCTCTGTCGATCAACTTGGAGAGGAGGGCTTGTGTTCTTTCGTCATCTTCGCGGATCTCAATTCCGAGTGCGCCTTGTCCAACCGCATGTAATAATCCTCCGCCTGGAGTTTTTGAGTCGAGAAGTTGTGTGATTCTGCCTCCGAGATCGACACGTTGAAGACCCGCTGCGGCCAAGATGAGGCAAGAGTATTCGCCATCCTCGGCATCAAGTTTGCTTAATCTTGTTCCCAAATTTCCTCTCACGTCCTTGAACTTGAGATCTGGGTATTTTCTCGCGATTTGTGCACTTCTTCTGACGCTGCTTGTTCCGACAATGGAGCCTGCGGGGAGTTCGGAAATGCTCTTGTATGGGAGCCCTGGCTTCATGACGAGTGCGTCCCGTGGGTTTTCTCGGTTCATGATCGCTCCGATCTTGCATTTTGGTGGGAGTTGTGTCGGCATGTCTTTGAGGGAGTGGACGATGAGGTCAAGAGAGCCATTCAGGAGGCCGTCTTCGAGTTCGTAGGTCCAGAGCGATTTCGCGCCGAAGTTGTGGAGTGGTGTGATTTGGTTCTTGTCGCCCATTGTCGCCATCGCGTGGATCTTGAAGTCGATCTCGGGGTATGCAGCCTTGAGGGCATCGTGGACGATCTGGGTCTGGACGAGGGCGAGCTTCGATCTGCGACTGCCGATATTGACAGCGGTGATGGTGGGGTCGAGAGGCGGCCGAGAGGAGGTGAAAGGGAGTTGCTCGTGGGTCGCCATGATAGATGGATTTGTGATGAGCTCGATTGCTGGCGTGGATCGCTCAATTGCCTTGATGACTCTAATGACGTTGTTGAGGCTCTTGGGCAACCGAGATCTGCCTGTGGGAAGGAGGGGTATGTACCATGTGGAGCGGATTTTGGCTGGCCAGGGCATTCTGTAGAGAGAATCGTGATCCCTTCCGGCACTTTCGGCTAAACCCCTCCTGCTCGAGTCATTCTGCTCGCACTGCTGCCAGGTACTTCTTAAGCATCAGATTTTTCTTTCCATCCTCTGCCATCTTTTTGTGAAGCCGCGCAAGTTCTTCAGCCCCTAAAATTCCAACCTGCTTTGGCATCATCGCGCCGGTCTTGCCACTAAAGATTTGATGCATGTCCTGAGGGTTATTAAGTTGTGGCACCGTTGCATTGCGGATGAACCGCGACAAGCCTTCGACACTCTTTTCATATGTCTCTAAGGCTGCAATAGTGCCATGTTTAATGGCGGCCTGCACGAAGGAAACTGCTAGTTCCACCCAAGCAGTACACCCCTCTTCATCATCTACACCAGGGCCACGACGGAACTCAATTGTATTCTTGCCGCCATAGATCAGGTTCCTAAAGTTCCAAGCATAGTAGCGGTTCTCGTCATTCATAAGCTCCGCCAAATCCACACCGCTGTGGCACTCATCTATCATTGCAAAGCACTGTTTCAAAGATTTCCTAACGAATTGTGCGTTGTCGAGTCTGTTGGACTTGCAGAAAATATTTCCGCGGCGTGATTTCGGAACGATGACTTTGAAGGCGACTTCAAACCATAATATACTGTAGCAAATCTTCTTTAGATGTAGGAGGGACCATACATCTTGGAGCGGCGACATATGGACATGAGTTCCACAGTGAGGGTGCGTCTCGACGACCATGTTCTCATCAAGGAATTTCCACATGCTTTTAACGTCTTGGCGCCAGGATTGCAACGTAGTATATTGCAGTATCGGTGTAGTGAACTCAACCGCCCCTATTGTATGCACATTAGTAAAACTGAATTCTTTCGTCCCTATGCGGCGAGGTCTTAAAATCATTTAAACACGAGTGACGAGGAGGGAGAGAGATAAATTAAAAGAGCTACTTACAACGACCGGCTCCAGCATCCTCTAGATCTAGAATTGTCGAGTCATCTGTTATGGTCCATTCGCTGTCCGCATTCCCACCTTCATATAGACCATCGACATCAGTGTGCATCTTTGCCGCACTTGGTGGTCTTTCAGCATTCCATTTTTTCGTAATAAATCGGGCGAAATGCTCAAGACTTTCAAATCCACGTTGTGATTGTGAAATTGGAGTCAAAAGAACTTCAAGCTCAATTCCAATCCGTAGGCCGGGGAACTCCATGATCGAAGGAAGTGCGGTATAAAGTTGTTGTGTATGGCAGATTCGTGACAGAGTCGTGTCTGGATATTTTGTGTACTGTAGAGATCGGAGTGAAGATCGGAAAAGGAATTGGCAATGGCGCTATATCAGGGTAGAAAAACAACGTATGGAAGGTACTAAGCTTGAATTATATAAGAGAGAAAGACGGAAGTGAAGTGTAAGAAGTAAAGTGTAAGAAGCGAAGTAAGAATTCTAAAATTAAAATGAGGATAAAGTGAGGTTGAACTATAATCTACATTTAACTCTTAAGAACCGTTCTTACCCTGCTATATATCTAGAGGACGAGTAATGCTCTCATTCTCCCTAATCCTTTTAAACTGTCTAGTCCTTAAAGATTATAATCAATTTCCCTAGCATTTACTCTATCATTTTAGTAGTTTCTTTTATAGTTACTTAAGCTATATAGACAGCTACGCCATTGCCTTGAAAATGAGCAAACGCATAAGACCTTTGAAGTCGGCCATAACGTAACCATCCATAAGGTAACCACTAGGAAGATAACCATCAGGAAACAAATCATCCATGGTGTAACCATTCGCAAAGTAATCATCTGTAAAGCAATCATCATAAAATAAACATCGCAAGTGAAGTAACCATCGCAAAGTAACCATCGTAAAGTAACCATCGTAAAGTAACCATCGTAAAGTAACCATCATAAAGTAACCATCGTTGCGAACATCTAGAGAAAACCATCGACCTGATCGACCTCAAAACATTCAGAGTAAACCGTCGATCAGATCGATCTCAAAACATCCAGAGTAAACCATCAGTCAAAGATGGCCACCGAATGATGAAAGGTCATAGATGTTCTCATGCATGAAAGCAAAAAGCACTCCCGCATAAGCACAGGCGAGTCATTGATTACTCCCCCCACCAGTCTTCCAAGCCAGGCCTCTCACGCTTCTCACGCTTCTTCCGCTCCTTGCGCTCCTTACGCTCCTTCTCCTTTGCATTGCGGTACTTAGGATCCTTGACAGCCTTATTGACCTCATCTTCTGTAGCGTAAGGAACGGTCGCGAGAGGAATATCAGGAAGGGTCTGAGAAGAATAATAGCGTGCACCATTCTCCGCCTGCATGGCAACAGTGCCAATAATGCCAGCCGAGACAGCGTCGATGACCTGACCGTGGCTGGTTTCATAACGGGCGTTGCATCTGTTGGCTGGAGATTCAAGATGCTGGATAAGAGCAGCGGCCGAATTGAAGAGGCGAAGGCAGGTCGGGCATGTGATCAGGTTGGTCGTGTGGGCTTCCGACTTCAGGTGCGTGTAAAGCGCCTTGCGGTTCTTCTGGAGCTTGCTAGATGGACTATTAGTATCGAGAAAAAGAAATGGGATCGTGATAACTTACGTGCAGCCAGGGAAAGCACATTTGTACAAGCCACTAATTGGATTTAAGTACTTGTCCAAATCAAAGCCTGGCTGGTCAGGGTCATATGGACTGTGAGGGTGGCCGAGAGATAGTGAGATGGACGGGGTCGCAAAGCCTGTCATCGATGGATCACCTTCAGCTGGCTCGGCAGCTTGGATTCCCAGAGCCGATGGGTAAAGGTTGTTGTTTCTGTATATTGTGCCCAAATCTGGACCTGAACGAGTAAGACCTGGGCCTGTGCCAAAGTGCTGGCTGAGTGAGCCTGAACGATCAGGAGGTGGACTGGAAAGCTTGCCATCAGTCTTTGATGGTTTATTTGGGGATCTATTACGTCTGAAAAACTTCTTGCTAACCCACGCACCAATGCGATTTGGTGCCGCAGCTCCTAGTGGATCACCAGTCAGAAGGTCAGGTACCTTAAGCCCAGCGTCCTTGTAGGAGTGGTTCGGGGGACTTGGGAATTGGCTTGGGAATTGGATCAGATCTGGGGCCTCTCCAGACGGTCCCTTGTGATCATCCCAGCCGATGTAGTTTGGGGCAGCAACAGTGAACGGCTGATCGGTGATAAGATCGGTTGTCATCTTCTTTTGGGGCTTCTTTCGCTTTGCTTCATCCTTCGCCTTGTGGTACTTATCAATCTTGTCGTGATCGAGAGGAAGTGCCAACGGACCATGGGCACCATTATAGAGTGGAGGAGGCCCGCCAGGTGGTTCTACATAATCCTTTTCGGCGATTATCCAATCCACGTCACGTCCGTCAAACTCATATTGGGGTCCAACGGGGATCAACTTTCCGCGATAAGGACGACGAGATGGTTCCAAGCCATTGCCCTTGGAGGTGTTCTGGCTCTGGCGAGGTCGAGAGAAGTTTGTGCATTCCAGCTTATCGGTTTCTGCGTATGGATCATGGGACTTTTCTCCATGTGATGCCAGAAAGTTATCAGGATGCACTCCAGAAGACTCTTCATCCTTGATAACATTCAGTCCCGGGGTTGCCGCCTTCCATTTCTCCCAGCCAGCCCCCTTTCTTGGAGAATCATCATAAGTGATATAATCAGTGTCGCCCAAAGTATGTGCGCTCTGATCAGGGACATTGGCGATAATATTGACAGGAGGGCCAATGGAGGCATTGTTTGGGAGAGGCTCAATTGGAGTGTCAAGTAAAGAGTAAGTCAAAGGACTCTTGCCCTGGAAGTTGGTGGTCTTGATGCTCGAGAAGTGGCCAAAAGGTATATTGCTCTTTGTGGCATTCTGGGCTTCGGCAATAACAGGCTCCTTCTTCTTTGTGCCAGCTTTGTGGTAAGACTCTGTAGCCTCACGAAGCTTGCCAAATGCCTCCTTGGGCATCCTAGTGCAAAAGCCTTTCTCAATATGCTCGACATAGTTGCCACAACGCTTGAAGTGCTCACCACAGCCAATGCAGTCGAGGTCCTGGTCTGCAGCATGAAACTATGTGCGATTAGCATTGGCAGGCCAGCAATGTTGAGAGCACTTACATGTTGCTCATGGCTTTTGCGTCCATCCTCAGACTTTGATTCTATACCACAGAAGATGCAAGCAAAGGGATGTTTCTTGCTAGTGATCCTGTGCTTGACCAAGTCATCCCAGTCATTGAGAAAGATATCACAGGTCTTGCAATACTCTTTCTGGTCTGGAAGGGTGGCCATGATGTAGGATTCACCAATGGTGGTGAGAGTAGTGAGAGTGGTGAGAGTATTAGGAGTGAGATGGATAGTGGTGGGAGCTTTGATGCCCAGAGTATCAGTACTCCGAGCACAAAGCGTTGATGCTTAGAGCCTTGATGCCCAAAGCTTTGATGCTATATAGAAGGAAGAGGATGAGAAGGTAAGAAGGAGATGGTGTTGAGGGGATTCTCAACAGAGGGGATCTGTTGGAGAGTAGGAAGAGTAAAAGAGGATAGATGAGATCGAGAGTTGAGTTAATAATAAACAAGGCGGGCGTACCGCGACGCGAGGTCAATGGGACGTTCGCTTCGTGGACTTGTCCCTATCGATAAGGGGCTGGTAGCTAGCCAGGCACACAATTGATTGTAAATCCTCAATGCACCATCATCCAATTCTCCTCGTTGTGGAATAAGACAAGGCGGCACCTGTATGTCCTTACAACACTATTACAGGCCATCTACAGGCTGTATGATCCTGAAAGATAAGTCATGGCAGTCCCATGGTGTGGGCAGATATGTACGCAGCACAGATGAGGAAGAGGTACACAATGGAGATGGGAACAAAGAGCAAAGGACATTCTTAACAGAGACAACACTGACAGTCTTATAGGCCCATACATAACTACAAGTCTTCTCTAAGAGCTATACATGCAACATTGTAGCCAGAGAGTATAGAAGAACACTTGTGATTAGGAAGCCAATAAGTGCCCCTGAAGAGGTCTCCTCATTGATGAGAAGTCTTCTAACTAGAGCAAACAATAACCTTTCGCAAACCAAAGCTGACACTTTTGCAGGGCTATATAACTAAGAGACTCCTCTGAGAATGACATACACTCCACTCCAATGATAAACACCACGCAAGCCCATGGGACGTGGGAAGTTGGTAGTTACCCCTTGCAAAGGTCCATCCATTGTTAAGGGAGTTTCAGAACCAAAGAAGGACGACAAGCCCATTGAAAAAAGAGAATCAAAGGAGACGGAGAAAGTAGAAGGCAAGAGATTCAGAGATGGAAAGATGAAGAGAAGCAAATTCCACATTGCGATGAGAAGGTTGTATACCTGCTCGAGCCGTTCTTGGCCCTCGATCCCTCATTGAGAGGCTATGAGCCATGGTTTTCATCCTGGAATGGATCTTCTTTCTTGTTTTCAAAGCCCACATCGTTGATGCTCCTGGCGATTGGGTAATATTTGCTACACAAGGAATGATGTGTTGGCCATTGCTCGTGGATCTGAGAAGAGAGCTGACATATCATCCGTAGAAGGTGGTGATAGAATCATTCCAAATTTGATTTGACTCGTTGGATTGGAGTGCATCATCAATTCATATGAAGGATCCTCTGCGCTGTGTCAATCACGCATAAGCAGCGTCGCCTGGTTGAGGGGAGGGACGTGGTGATACATAACGTATTGCAACTCCTCTTTATGCTGCAATCCCAATACCTCGCAGGCCATTGATGCTGGCCTTTTCTTATGCATTTACTTTCTCTTGTCCTTTCCTGCATGTTGATGACACTCACAGTTGTGTGATTGATAGATCGATGAGAGTAGTAAATATCAAGAGCAACGCGTCGTGGTTGCTTGTGGTAGGTAGATCCTCTTATCGCTCTTATCGGTCTATGGGTCTCCCGGAATATAGTTATTCCGAGACCTCGGCCTCACTCCTTGGTGAGATCCCTCGCTGCGCCTCCTGAGGCAGCGCAATTATTGTCTCGGCGTGCGTCTTCTTGAGCTTCTCCTTAAGCCTTGTCGACAACTCCAAAGACTCCCTCTCAACACTCGAATCCTCACCTCACTTACCGTGCAGCGCGGCCTCATGTGTGACGCCATGTAATGTAATGGACGGAGCCTCCGAAGAAGAAGAAGAACCACACAGTCCTAGCTCCCCACCAGCGACCATGGTTCGGAAGCAGCTCCGCAAGTGCGAGCGGTACTGCTGTCTGGGCATCACCTATTTCCCGCTTGCATTCGTGTACAGTATTACGAGCTGGGCGGTATGGGTTGAGGCATCTATAGGATTTAACTACACAAAAAGTCGCTTCATTGGTACGTCCCTCTCCTTCTCCGTCGCCATTTCCCCCTTCCACCTCGCAACTCCAGCTGATATCCTCCCCAGGCATCTGGACCTCGTTCCTCGGCATAGCCCTCTACATCCTTCTCAACTGGTCCTACACCACTGCCGTCTTCACCTCCCCGGGCATCACCACCTCCTCCCTCACCTCCGGCTATGCCTCTCTGCCCACCCACGCCCCTCCCCCCTCCACCTCCTTCACCGTCAAATCCTCCGGGGGCGCGCGTTACTGCAAGAAATGCGCTGCCCCAAAGCCCGACCGCGCGCACCACTGCTCGACCTGCGGGGCCTGCGTGCTGAAAATGGACCACCACTGTCCATGGCTAGCCACATGCGTCGGGCTACGCAACTACAAGGCCTTCCTGCTATTCCTGATCTACACGACGCTGTTCTGCTGGGTGTGCTTCGGCGTGAGCGCCGATTGGGTGTGGGAGGAGATCCTGAGCGACGGGCAGTATGAGGATAATCTGATGCCGATTAACTATGTGATGCTCGCGGTCATCAGCGGTATCATCGGGCTTGTCCTCGCGGCGTTTACGGGCTGGCATATCAGTCTTGCTTGGCGCGGCCAAACGACAATCGAGTGCTTGGAGAAGACCCGTTACCTTTCCCCTCTCCGAAGAGCAATGCAGCATCAGCATATCGCCTCGCACCATTCCGGCGAGCCCCTGAGCTACGGCCAACAGCTCGCCGACATCCACACCAACGCCCTCCCCGGCATCACGCGCCCCGAAGAAGGGGTGATCAATCCCCTCACCTCCGTCCCTGAGATGCGGCACCGAACTTACGAAGATATGGAGCGGGCGCGCGCCCGCGCCCGCTACGAAGAGTATCTCGACGAGCAAGACTCCTCGAAGCTGCCAAACGCGTTTGATCTCGGCTGGCGGCGCAACCTAGCTCTGCTGTTCGGGCCGCACAGGCTGCTCTGGTTCGTGCCCATCTGCAACACGTTGGGCGATGGATGGGCCTGGGAGCCGTCGCCGAAGTGGGTTGAGGCGCGGGACCGAATCGCGAGGGAGAGGGAGGAGCAGCTGCAGAGGGAGCGCAATGCGGGGTGGGGACGGGTGAGTGGGGAGGTGGAGAGGGAGGCGGTGACGATCACGCGGCATTATCTGAATACGGCGTCGCCGCTGCCGAGTCCTGGGAGGAGGTCGCCGAGTAAAGCCGATAAGATCCTGGGACGCGACCCGGGGAGTTATAGGGATGGGCCGCAGGAGGAGTATGGGATGTCGATGAGGGATTTGAGCAGGAGTGGACAGTACGCGGAGGATGATTATGATACCAGTAGCGATGAGCTCGATACGCCAAGGCCGAGCTTGGTGCAGCATTTCAGTGGCTTCGGGGCGAGTAAGACCTTTGGGGGTGGACGGTTGGGGCAGGGACAGGTCAGGAGAAGTGATGTTGAGGAGGACAATGATAGTGTTGATTAAGCGCTGCCTATTGATTATATAAACAGAGGCGGATGTTCGGTACTGTTCGAGCGGGTGACTGCGGACTACTCTACAGCCTCTGTGGCGTTGGCAGCATGGCAAGAAGACCTTGCTGGAGTTGGATGTGTAGGATAGATTGCTCGTGTTCTAAAATTGTTTTCATGAGGGAATACTCGACAATGAGATGATTTTTACACTTCAATATTAGTGCTGTTGTTGCCTTCTTCGAACTGCCTGTTTTTGAGAGTCTGTTTTGTGATTTGTCTTTTAATCTAAGAATCACGCCCCTTGATACCTCGAGCAATTCTTTTTGGAAAGTGGAAGTGGATATCACGAGGTATCAATGATGATTTAACCTTGCTATGCCTTTGAGTTTTGATCTAACTACAGTCAATCGCATAATCTAGCTTTAATCTAGCTTCGATCTTATACGTAATCCGTGTCCAGCACATCATATACTCGTCTTCGAATCTCCCCTTTAACAATCCATCTCATCAGTCTCCCAATTCACAAATCTTCAAACTCCACTTTCTATCCGACGACATAACAGCGCATCAATCGATGTGATCCCTTCTCTCTTCCATCATAAACCATAACTCTCTGTCTCACCCTCCTATACACATCATTCAGACCTCCTCCTGATATCATACGCGCGTTGGACCTCATCATCCCCATCCGCCGACTCCGCATCTTCGCTTTCATCCTCCACCAATGTCGGCACAAACTCTTCGTCCCACTCCTCGCTCACTAGTCCACGATCACGAAGCCTCCTAGCTCTCCGTTCAGCCATCTCACACGGCGAACTCGCACGTCTCTTCCTCGAGCTTGATCTTTCAAGCTGGTCCTTAGGCGCAGATGCATATCCACTATCCCTCCTAACCATCTGCTGCGCAGGCTTCTTAGGCGTCCTCGGGACGTGAGACGGCAGCATGGACGACTCTTCATCGCCACTAAGACGGCGATTTGCCCTCGTCTTCGGTGCCTTCTCAACACTCCCCTTCTTCTTCTGCTTCTTCTTCTTCTCCATCTCAGTAATCTCCGCGCGCTGGATCGTCGTGAATGTGAACTTGAGGAGCGGGAAGCGCGCCTCGACCGCCTCCCGAAATTCATTGCAGTCCGGGCACGGCTCCCTGTCTATGAAGATGGCCCGCTTCGTCAGCTCCTCATCTGCAGCTAGCTGCTCCGCCGTCTGACTTTGCTCCGGAGACTGTCGAACTCCGCCATCCGAGCTCTTCTGCGTCCTCAACTGTAGCACCGCGTGAACAATCAGCTGTTTCTCCACATGGCTGCAGTTTACTTGACCTATCCCAGAGTCCTTGTCCATGTTATGCGCCTTTAGCGGAAAGCCGATCTCCGCACAGAAGGCGCGCACGGCAGCGGTCGCGACGATGTTGTTGAATATTCGAGGGTCATCGGACGTAGTGCGGTGGTAACCACTGCGAGTTATGGCGATGTCGTTAGCACTGAAAGGGAGAGCGGGAGCAGGAGTGCTAGAGGGAGAAGAGGCGACGGTAGATATGCCGACGGTCTTCGTGCATGCGCCGGAAGACGGGATGTCGGCCATGTAGCCGTAGAGTAAGGTGCGGCTTTTGAGGTTGGGGGGGCGGAGGGTGAGGTAGGGGGAAACGTTGGACGGGATAGCGGGAGGAGATGTAGATGAAACGGATATCGGATCGATGAAGGAGGAAGAGCCATTAGGGGAGGCAGCGATGGATGGTTCATGTCGGTCTGTTCCTTTGGAGGCTGCGATCTCGGCGATGCCGTCTGAATTAGAATCGTCATCCTCCCTATCTACGATCGTCCTGTCCCGATCTTTCATCACTATGCCCAGCCCATCACCCTCATAACGAACTCGAAGAGCACCATCTCGGCGTGGCAACGCAGCTAAAGCCTCTGAGATTAAAGCAGAAGGCGCGCGATCTTCCTGGCTGAAAATTCTTGTCGGGCTCTGCTCTCCATGATTAAAATGCAGAATCTTAGGCAATCGTGCTCCATTATTGTCAACGACAATGATAGATTCGTCATCTTCTCTATGCCTGTTGTTAGTTTTAGATCGGCCTGCGTGATTCTCCTCCTCATCATCGGAGTTCGATAGGAAGCCTAGATCGTCGTCCTTGGTGTCGCTTTCAATCGCACTCGGAATTCTAGGGCTCGGGCTTTCATCTCTCTGGGCGGATCGCTGGATTCTACCGACGTGCTGGATACCATCTTCCACCACCCTCTCCAATCCCTCTCCCGAAACCCCATCTTCCCCATCCCATTCAGAGATATCGATGAATCCATCATCATCCCTCGCATCATCGAGAGGCAGAAGTATGTCACCTAAGCCCGTGGTCTCATGATGTCCGGTCTCATCACACTTGTCTCCTAAACCTTCGGTAGCGGGATGTTCTTCGTACGGGTACAAGATCCTATACACCTTCGAAACGTCACAATTCGCCTGTCTGAGACTACTCTCCAGGTGAGAGTCTGCGGCAACCGAGGAGGTGAGATGGGTTTCGAGGTGAAGACAGTACGGGCAATAGATGCCCACGAGGTTGGCGTCCCACCAGAGCACAAGGCCAGGTACTCCTTCTTCTCTCCATTTCCCATGCCCGTATCCTGTACATCTCCATCATCAGTTATAATCATGAGGTCAATTACAACAGCTTTCGGACTCTCTCTGCCAACGCCATCATCGTCCCCAACTCCCGCAGCCGTCTTCGAAGTTGCAAACCCCGGCATCGCAGCCTTGCGCAATGAGATCGGCGTGGGCGGCATCCACTGCCCGCCGCTCGCTCCCGGCACTGGTGTTGCGGGCGGACTCGGCTCGGCGGAGTGGTGGATGGGCCAGAAGGCCTCGGAGGGGGATGCGGGAGAGGGCTGCCGGTGGCGAGGTGGTGTGGAGGGGGGAGAGGTGGCGGGAGGCATTGTGGATAGGATGATCTGGGGTCGATGAAGACGAGAGGCGTGGAGTTGTGTTGTACAGCAGATTGGTGACAGAGGTGACGGTTGGGAATGTTTGGAAGATTGTTGGTGAAGTGAAGCTTCTACCGATGATCTGAAGCCGAGTATAGTCGAGCTCGGCGTCTAGTTCGAAGAGAGAAGAAATGAGGTTGAAGCTGATGTGATCTCGACGATTGAGAGGGCTATAGCAGAAGCATATAGAGTGAGAAGCTATGTTTTAGCATGAATGCGGAAACCCCATGGTTGTCGAGAAGAACGGAAGTGAAGTGTGAGAAGACAAAAGTAAGATGAAGGTCGTGAAGTAAAGATTGTGAGGCAGAAGAGCAAAGTGAGGTCAAGCTCCCATCTGCATTCGAATCTGAAGCTAAGATGGGCATCAAGATTGAGGAGAAGAAAGTAGATCGAGCAACGGTTCGAGCTCGTATGGCAGAAGTGAAACAAGGAAGAATGCGTACGAAGCTTGAATACAAGTATGAAGCTATACCTCAGCGCACGTATGAAGGACTCTAGGATTGTCGGGGTGGAAGTGAGAAAGAAGTGTGAGAAGTGAAGTGAGAATCAGGAAATGGAATGAAGGACGAAGTGAGGTTCAAGCTGCGATCTTAGACACCACAAATATCGAGATAGAGAACGCCGGAGAGGCAATAACTCAAGACGACTTCGACATCGCAACGAACTTGAGTCCATCGAGTCTTCTCGCAAAAATCGAGGCCTAAAGAAATATTCAGAACCCACTCACATCCCCACACGCTTACTTACATCCGTTTCTGAGCCTCATCTCATCTAAATCCATCTGCACAGATCACAAATCATAAATAATAAAAAAATGTATATATCACAACGTCAAAGATGGGGTATATATTCTGTTCGTCAAGCAAGTTCCATTCATGATAATTTCGAAGTACACCATGCAGGCCCTTTCGCTGCAATGCTAGAAACCCCTTTTATCCCATGCCAGAACCGCACGACACGAATCCGAAAGACGATGACGGTGAGCATTTACTCCTCATCCTCATCCTCCTCCTCAGCCTCGAGGGTGGTCTGGGCAATACCTGCATATGATCAGCACCCATCCTATAAGAATCCGCTCACCACGTTGATGAATTAGGACCGGGGAATGTGGAGACATGAACTTACGGTCCAAATCACGCTGTCCGGACTGGGTAATTCTGCGACCTCCCTTATCCTCGTCACGCTCAAGGACACCGATCTTCTCAAGCGACTGCATGACCTTGCGGTCGACAGAGCCGGAGGCATCGACGTGGTGGGATGGGCGGGAGCCACGGTTGCGGGTGGAGCCGTGGACCTTGCGAAGACGGCCGACACCGACGGTCTTGCGGAGGTAGACGTGGCGGGCGATGGAGGCGGCGCGCACGTAGAACCAGTCGATGGACTGCGGTGGGAGCTCCTTGGCTGGGCCGGTCTTCACCGTGTCAACCCAACCTGTTGGTGGTGTTAGTCGTTGTCTTTCGAATGCGGTGAGGCACGAAAAAGATTTTGCGGCGGGAGGAGAATGGAGGGGAAAGGACAGAAGATAAATCATACCTGGGATTGGGAGCTTTCCCTGTCTCTTCAAGAAAGCAGAGTATGCGTTGATGAACTTTTGCGCCTGCATCACACACGTCGAATCAGCATCATTCCGTCATCAGAAGTCATTCCGACTCCCTCGCGCCTGCTCGATTCTTCCAATTGCCCCCAAATATGCCGTCGCCATCGCCCTCATATGTATATATCTTGTAATTCGCAGCCCAGGTGTTGTTGATCGCAATCTCATCTTCGACACAAAGTAGCTGATCGTTTCTGATCGTCATATCTTCTTCTTGCGCATCTCCGAGATCGAAATGTCCGTACCGTTCAAGGGCGTTCGAGAGTCGTAGGAGAGCGGAGTCAATCGAGAGTACCTACATCAACATCGCGGACAGAAACACCTCCGGCCATTTTTGCGGATATGTATTGAGAGAGGGAGGTTGTCGAGTTTGGTGTTGTCGTTGAGTGTCGCGAGGAATACTGAGATCGGAAGAAGAGCAGAGGAGATCAATTTCCATAATTTGGTGTTGTGTGCGTGAAATTCGCTTATTGGGTCTCGACACGCTAGTGGGATTTGGGGTTGGCGCATTTTGGAGGAGGCAGGTCATGTGATTAAGAGATTTCGATGGATCTTTCAAGGAGAAGAGTGGAATTGAGAGATTCGCATCCGTCCTTCTAGACTCTTGTAAACTATTGCTTTCTGCGGAGATAGCCTCCGTATCGACTGTTGTATAAATATTATTCCAAGTGGACTTCGTGGACTTCCCGCCCTCTCTAATCCAACGCTAATCATACAAACGCCGTGTGTCCCTGGGATTATACAAGAAACGCTCGTTTCCGGGTATCATGTCATCGTAAAACTCGTCTTCCTCCTCGTCTCGTATCATCTTACAGCTCCTCATCTACTCTCTTCTTCTTTCCGTTCGCCAGGGTCTCGTTTCTCCTTTTTCGTATATCAATCGCCGCTTTCCCACATCAAAACGTAGGCGCCTCCTTCAACCCCTTACAATACCTTACAAAAAGCTGATCCATAAAATGCGCATGTCTAATTCCCTTGGGTCTCCTCTTCGCAAATTCATCCAGCGCCTGCTGTACCCCATACCCCTCGCGTTCAATCAGATAACACACAATAAAGAAGCCCGTGCGATTAAACCCGTAATGGCAGTGCACGGCGATATAGTATTCGTCCCCCCAGCCCTCCTCTTCCTTACGCACCTCCTGTTCCTCGCGCAGTCGATCAATGAGTGCAATGAAGTCCGTGACTTCTTGGCTCGTCGGGGGGATCTTGGAGACGGTGGGCAGCTTGTGGTAACGCACCCCGCCTTTCTCCAAACCGCGGGGGTCGTAGACGGGCGCTTCGTGGCTGATGTCCACGATGTCTTTGACCCAGCGTCCCCAGTCTTGCACGAATTTCTCAGGACAGTGGGATTCATCCACCTCGCGGAGTGTCTTCATGGCTCGAAAGATACCTCCGATAGGCGCAGATACTGGAGCGACGGCTTTCCATTTCTCGAGGTTCTTGACGTCCCATTTCCCCGATGTAGAGAGGAATTGTAACTGCCATCCTAAAGACAGGCGCGGGGAGACGTTCGAGGCTAGGAAATCAGAAATAAGGCCAGCAAGGGTTCGAACGTTGGCGGGTTGATATAGGAGTGCGTGATTTGCTGGAGCCGGGAGAATTGTAGTCTTGAGAACCTTCTTCGGTTTCTCTGGCTGGGCGGGAATAGACTGAAGATCTTTCTCTGCTAAGAGGAGATCTTCATATACGGCTTCCATATCATTCGGATTTTCGGGCGTCGGTGGAGTAGCAGTCTCGGTATCTTCGAAGGTCTCGTCGGCGATGGTTCCGATCTCATCTTCTAATGTCGAGGTCGCCTCGCGCGTTCCTTCAAGCTTGGAAATATCAAAAGGAGCTGCTGAGTCGATAATTGCCTCCTTCTCTTCGGCAACTTCAATCTGCAAGGGATGGGATTTGCCCATAAAGCCTGCAATAATCTCGACTTCTTCTGGCTTCGTAATATGATCGGCTTCGCCTGCGACAAGGAAGACAGGCACTTCAAGGCCAGCCCAGACCTCGCGGCCCGGTAATCCACCCTGCGGCTTGCCGTCGCGGTAATCGGGGAGACTGCCAGATGCCATCCGTCTCCAGACCGGCGTCCGGCTTTGCTCGTTAAATCGAACTTGCAGCTGCCTCGTCTCAAGGCCCGCTTCTGCGCCCACAAAACGTTTCACGCTCGCGCTATTGACTCCTCCACGTCGATCCCATCGCCGCCAGAGATCAAAGACGGCTCCCGGAACCCAAAGGAGCTTCTTGAACAACTTAGTCTGCTCCTCAGTGGGAGGCTCACCCTTAGGACAAATAGCGACGAAACCGACAACATGCTCGGATATGCCGTTGTAACGCGACGCACTCTTAGAAGCGAGCAGAGCAGATAGTGAGCAGCCCATGCTATGCCCAATAAGCACAACACCTTGGCGAAGTTCCTTGTCGCGGTAGTCCTCGATGATAATTGCTAGAAGCTCAGCAAGTGCATCTGTCTTGTATGCGTCCCATGACTTCTGCTCGAAGGACGATAATCCACAGCCAGGCAAATCAATGGCGAGACATGATGCATTGTTGACAAGGCTGGTTAATAACGGATTGAATTGTGCTGCAGAGCCTCCCAGGCCATGTATGAATACCAATAAAGGCAATGGCGCTGGGGTCTTGGGTAGCTTCTCGGCTTGCGGATGCCTTCGGTAGAAGATTCTAAGATTTGGATATGTGAATCGGCTTGTCGTGTAGGTCTTGAACTCGGAATGCTTCTTGAGCAGTCCGGGATCTGTCTCTTCTGCATCTGATGCTTGTAAGCTTAAGCCGACAACGAGAGGGTTCAGCCATGGAACATACGTGTAGGAACATCATCACTTGCTGCACCAGAGCCGGGAGCAGAACCGCGCTGTCCAATAACTTCAATGCTCTTACTCTTTTTCAGGCGCAAGAGATACCATAACACGGCGGCGGCACCACAGGCTCCGGCAATCTGGAACATCTCGAGCAAACTCGGCCTGCCTTGCGCCGTCCTCGGATATCTCTGCTGCAAGAAGCTGATGACAGCCTGGCTTTGGTTGGCAAGTCTGCTCGCTGATGAAGAACTCAGTCTCGTATATCTTCCTAGGAGATCGCCACCAGCTTCAACGGTTGTGAGAGTTCGTAAGAGCAGGAAAATGGAGCATAAGAGTTCGAACAAGCTCGTCATCTTAAGAGTATGCCGGTGCTTTCGACAACATAGACGGCTTTCAAGGCCGGAATGCCACGGATTGCGCCCTGGAATTGGATTTGCTGACGATTCTCCGAGTTGCGCCCAGCTCTGCAGGCCTCCGGCGGCCGAGGGTGATCTGCAGCCCTGCAGGCCCTATGGGAAGCGCAGAATGGAAGGCGTGGGATAGCTAGAGCGAGCAAGCAAGGAGGAGAGAAGCGGGATTCTTAAAAAGAAAGACAGATTCAGGAATGTGTGGCTTCTTAAATAAAGATACAGTATGACATATATTCGATTGCTGCGTTGTCTCGGTGCATCGGTGCATTGGTGCATCGGTGCATCGGTACAGCTGCCTTTGTACTCGCAGTGCCTGTGAGTAATATTATTTGATTGTGCCCAACCGCCCTCCATCGTGTATCCGCGCCATTATGTCATTGGCTGGAAGCTAGTGACACCGCCTGCGGCTTGCCGCGGCTCTGTGCGATTCTGCCGCCGAGGTCTCAGCCTTATGCTGTTGTGAAACTTGTAACGTTGTTTGGATGTATCGATGTATCATGTACCCATGTTGAAAATAATGACTGCCAGATCTTATAAATTGAGAATTTTATTTTATTTTATTTTATTCATTTTATTTTATCATTTTTACGAAGATGGAAGGAATAAGAGTGGCCCTTGGGTATTGAAGTTGGAGGTCGATGTCGCTTCTCCATTATGGTCAGAGAAACCGCTGAGTGTGGTCGTGGCTTTCATAATCGAGACGATAACAGTAACACGAACTATTAGGACAGAGAAATTATAGAACTATTATAAATTTTAAAAATAACATAAATAGCGCTTGCTATTCATCTAGAACTCTACTAACTTAATTGCTTTATTAATTTAAATATAAACATGTATTTACAGAAATGGTTTTTACATCACCTTTAAACTTAGAAACTTCTAAAAGACAAATACTAAAGACTTAGCATTGCGTATTATCTTTTAATACTAATAAATCCATTTTAACTTATGAAGAAAGCAAGCGAGTAATTATACGCTCTGTGAAGGAGGAAGCAATATGTATATTTTACAACCCCCTAACGGACGGACCATGACAACGGTTGGGAAATGAGATTATGAGAATTCACTCCCCGACCCATAATCCAACCGCAGCACTCCAACTAAGAGCTTCCTCTAAATCAAGACGCAAGTGGTATAACGGTGTGAAAGCAGCCCTGACTTGCCTGTTGAAAATAAAAGATAAATCCAATTGGATTTTCTCAGGTCCAAGTCCCCGGATACAAATGCTGGCACCTGTTATTTTTTCCTTTTTGGCCCCATTTCTTCCTTTAAAGCTTTCAAATGACAATATTGTAGATTTTTTAACAGATATGATATATTTTGATATTTTCGGAGGAGACGAAGAAGATGGATGTAGACAGGAAGAATGAGGGCGTATCGCGCCTAATAACAATGCCAAGGCGATCCAAAGGGCAGTAGTAACCGCGATGGCAGCGCTTGATAAGGCGATAAGGACACGTCAGCCTGAGGTCAGTGTCCACGACAATAAACGCGTCATCTGGATCCCTTCGACTGAACCCCTTATTATTCTTATTATCCTTCTTATCCACGTCCCTCATATTCTCGAAATATTACAAGAAGCATTGAGGCGGACTCGTCTTCACAATTCCAATCCACATACCCTCATAGCCACGATGACGACAAAGGGCATCAACTCCAAATCCCCCACAATCCGGCGAATCCGTAAGCCCCTCTAACTTCCGCTCACACTTATCATTTTCCCGTCCACTCTCTCTTTTCCACATCTTATCCATCATTCTCCTTATTAACTCCGTGTACATAGTCCGCGAAGCAGCGGAGCTCTCCTCCTCCCCCTCCCCCGACATCCACGCCCTCCCCACTGAATCCGACCTCTTCTCCTGGCACTTCACCCTCCGCGGGCCCCCCTCCTCCGCCTACAGCTCCGGCATCTACCACGGGCGCATCGTGCTTCCCCCTACGTACCCGCTGCGCCCGCCGTCCTTCCGCTTCCTCACCCCAAGCGGCCGCTTCGAGGTGAATCGCGAGATATGTCTGAGCATCAGCGGCCATCACGAGGAGACGTGGATGCCGGCGTGGGGCGTGCGCACGGCGTTGGTGGCGCTGAGAGCGTTTCTGGAGACGCCGGCGGCGGGGCAGCTGGGGGGGTTGGAGATGAGTGAGGCGTCGAGGAGGAGGTTGGCGGAGCAGAGCCGGGGGTGGAGGTGTGCAGAGTGTGGGAGGAGTAATGAGGAGATATTGAGGGAGTCGGAGGAAGCGGCGACGAAGTTGGAGGCGGAGGGAAGTAGGAAAATGGAGGAGAAGGTGCCGGAGGAGCTGAAGCTCGGGTATCGCGAGGATATCGTCAAGCCGGGTCCGGCACAAGTTCAAGTTGACAGTCACTCTGAAGCACAAATATCGCACAATGCGTCGATTACTCTCACTCAGGACGACGACGATGAGGCCGCCGAACTAGCAGAAGGCTTCGTCCCAACCGCTCCCTTACCCTCGCTTTCGCAATACCAGTCTCCGCAGCAACTCGAACCATTCTCCTCATATCCTTCGCCACAACCCGCTCAGACGGTACCTCAGGCTACTGGATCCACATCTGCATCGACGTCCACACAATACGCATCCACAACTACAACGCAGAGATTAATACCGCAGCAACGGATACAGCAGCAGCAGCAGCAGCAACATCAAATACCGCAGATCCAGCAACGAAGAGACCGCTCAAACGAAGGGGTGCCGCTGTGGGTTGATCGCGCGATCGTGGTCCTGGGTGTGGCGCTGATTGCCATGCTTCTGAAGACGATTTTCGGGCGTTGAACGTGATCGGGCCTGATAAGAAGGCGTTCGAGAGTTTCGGATATTTACTATTCGCGTTTAGGATGCATGGTGTTTGGGGCCGGAGTTTAAGCGAAATAGCGGAGGGGCAATTTGGGTCTGGAGTCTTCGAAATAGGCCTTGCGTCGAACGACGTCGAAATACCTACCTAGGTATAGTAGGAGTGGAATGGTTTAGCAGCCCAGCAAAGCAGAGTAGATCAGTCGCCGTTGTCTCCTCTTCTACAGTACGCATTACGACTCTCTCTCTAGGTCTTTTCCAAACTTCGAAGTGGTATCCGCGACAGCGAACTCCTACAGTGGTGAAATCGCGTTTTACCATAATGGCCCAGTGGGAAATGGCAGGTCGGGCTTCAAGATGCTCTCATTCTGGTTCGCATTCTTGCTTACGTTGCGACTTTTTGCGAGTCTGTTTTGGCTTCGCGATGCAAGTGCACGCCAGATCCTGTGGATGGGTACGCAGACAACCCCGGCTGGCTGTTGGAAATCAATGGCTGGGGAATGCTCAGCTGTCGGGCTGCGAACGAGAAGATGGTATGTTTCTGGGTCGATAATCGGTATGCTGGTTTTTTGATCGTTGGGTGCAGTGGCCCGCGACTTGGTATCTAGCCTGGCTTGCGTGCGCGTGGCGCATGATGGGAGGGAACCATGGGCAACTCCCTTCCCCATTATTGTCGATAGTCCGAGAGACAAGATACAGTCGTGTTGTGTGCACAACGGCTTTCCATCAAGTCTATATGAATCTCAGAGTTAAAGCGAAATGGGCATTCTTGGGCAGATAGACGGCAGGTGCTGTGAGCAGCTCTGATGTTAGGCTCTCAGGTTCTGAGAATGCTTCTTCCTCCTCGACAATGCGCATGGCTGCTAAGAGCACTCTGCATTTTCTACAAATTATAAGGACTTATGGATGTCTTCCGTTCGATTAATCGCGGCTATTCTGCATTCCTCACGATTTCAATTTCCCGACGGCGGTTGTGGCATGTGCCGAGCCTCAGATATTTGACGACGATACCCCGGTCAGAAGCTCCCATCCATCCACAAAGCACATTCTCATAAACATCTCTTTAACCCGATGTGCATCTCAATAAGAATATTTTGGGCTTCCTCGTCCGAACAGCTCCCTCTTTAGCAATCGATCGCATGGCGACAACAACGCTTAACTCGATGTGCACGTCAATAAGACATTCTCTCTCTATAAAAGCCATTGCTTCATCTCAGTCACAGCCCTCCGTCCTTCCATCCTCACAGACCACCGTCCTCTCCCATCCCCGGGATTTCTCAACTCCCACATCTATCGCTCATCGCCTCACCTCATTCAGCATCCACTTTCACCATGTTGCCCTCCCTCACTACTCTCTTCCTCTTCGGCCTATCCCTCTCCGCCCACGTTCTCGCACAGTACTGCTTCACTCTCTCAGTCGTCTCAGGAACCAACAACCCCTATGGCGGGCAATACTTACAGATCAACGGCTCCTCGGGCACCACAAACTACACCACAACCGTAACTACCGGGCACGGCACCATCTTCTCCACTCCGGAATCCTATACATCGACAATGCAGCCCTTCACCGCGCCTGGCGCGCCTGGCTCCCCGCCCAAGTCCCTGCCGCTGTATCCCAACAAAACCACGCCCGAGCCGATCCGCTGGTTCAGCTCTTTCGCCGACGGCGACGTCGACTCGGTGCAGGTCTACTGCCGCCAGTACCAAGCACCGAGGACTTTGTACTGGCCTGTCGTCTTCTGGTGGCTGCGTTGCTCGGTTGGCCCTAACGCCATAAGCCTCAATATATGTAATGGCACGCTGTATGGTGCGCCTTTCAACACTGAACTGCCGGGCTGTAAGATAGTGAGCTTCTATGTGAATACGGCTGCGTGTCCCTCGACGACGACTACTTCGAGTAAGACACCTAAGCCTACGAAGTCGTACAGATTGGCCTGAGCGGCAGCAGCGGTGTTATGTGTGTGTGGCGCGAGCGGGATAGAGCGCGGCGCTGGGCCAGCACCGGTACAAGGAGGGAAATCAGGGAGGAGGGAGTAGTTGATACTATGACCAAAAACGGGCTGAAGGGGGACGGAGGATGTAAGAAGTCAAAGGGCCTTCGGAGGACATAAAGATGTATGTTGCTTGCTGATACTTGGCTTGTAGCTTTTCGAGCATTAGTGGAGGAGAGACGGTCGTTTATTTCCTTGGTGCTTCGGGGCCTTTAGAGGCACTTATGACTATACATACGCCGGATTATCGTTCTTTAGCATATACACGGCCTCTCGGGGTCCGAATATATAGTTAGAAACATGGAATTCAATTGCGTTCCTGTCAAAAGGTCTCGGCTTCTGAATCGCGTTGTCTTGGCCTTGGTCTTGCGTGACGCAGCCTTGGTGCAGCGCGGCTCATGTGGTGATACAAACAGTGTGTCTCCAGCTCTTCTCATCTGGGCTTTGTGAATCCGAACACATCGTGCTTGTTCCTTCTATACCCGGACGATTGGTGTTATTATACATATGCTCGCTGCACCATGCTGTGGACTAATATAGATTGCTGTAATTAACATCGGCAGATGTCTGAACTGCCACCTAAATTATCAAAAACGACTTAAATGCCAAATGGATATTTTGATGATTAGAACGCCACTCTGTTTTTTAACCTAAATTCTATTGTAGATTAAGCCCATCTAAGCTGCTAAGAGCGAATTGGCTTAACTACCTACAATCACAGAGCCAACTCAGAGTTAAATTAGCGGCTTCGTAACTAAAGATCACCGACCCCCTTTCCTGCTAGTGTAGCCCCTAGATTTCCGTTAGACGTCGTTTTCCACTGGATTCAATATTAGTAGTGACATATCACTGAAATCCGACAGACTTGAGCGTGGGGAGGATGACGGGAGCGGCTCAGGATCTTGCAAAGGGCTTAGTGGCAATAGGCGCTCTTAATAAAAAGCATCGTTCCAGATGCCGTCGTCAGAATCTAGCATTTGAGTGCCGCAGCTGGAGCATAGCTCTGATGAAGACTCATGAGACTTGATAGTAAAAGTCGAAAGTCGTGACTCGTCTGGAGAGAGGGCTATTTTGGCCCTATAAAGCGGCCTCCTGCTCAAACTCCAAGGCTGTAAGAAAATCCGTAGCATTCTAGGCATAAAAATACCCATTTGTGGCACTGAATAATTTATAATAATTTGGTTGACAGTTCAGACATTTGCCGTATTTATATACATATCCATCCATCATCTCATCGTGTTAGATCTCTATCTATATCCATGACAAACTCCCCATCTCATATATCTATCTCCTCTCCGCTCTCCCCCACTCTCACCACAACCCTCTCACCCCGTCCAAATCATCCACATTAAGCACCCCCACCCCCTCCTCCCACAAAAACGTCCATACGTCATTCCTCAACCGTTTCGGCCACGCGGGCGTATCCCAATACCTAGCCTTCAGCCCCTTCCTATTTGCGCCCCTGATCTGCCCCCGTATGAGTTCCTTCTGCGCGTCAGAGAGGCTGAACCACCACACCTTCCCGACCGACTTCTCGAAGGACACAGACGCGTAATACGAGTTCAGCGGGCCATACTCGTCCGAGGGGCTTGTGCCTTCTGCGCCTTGGCCACTTGGGGCTGCGGAGGAGCGAGGGGACGGGGGAGAGGGGGAAGTGGGGTTTGCGGCCTCATACATGCCCTCCAGCGGCGCGTCGAAGAAGGCGTCGCGGTACGTCGAGTTCGCGGTCAGGACGTCGAAGCGCGCGTTCCCCGTGCCGACGACGGTGATGGGCCGCCGGTGCAGAGTGGCGTTCTCGACGAAGGTCAGCCAGCCGCGGTCGCGCAGGGGTTGGAGCTGGGACTGGACGGCTGCCCAGGTGGAGAGGCTGTCGGTTTTGATATCGATGAGGAGTGTGAGGGATTGTGTCGGGTCGGTGTCGAAGACGCCGTTTAAGCCGGTCGAGCCGTTGTTAAACTGGGTGTCTGGGTTCTTGTCTGAGAGGATCTTGACGAGTGGATCTATGTAGAGGGAGCTGAACGTGCGGTTATTCGTTAATGACGCGCTGTTATGGCCTATCCAAAGATTGTCGGAGTCGGAGAAGAGCCATACGTCAGCTTCGACACTGATACAACCGGCATAGAGGGCAGAGAATAGAGGAATCTCTCTCCAATAATCGTTATGAGAATGGGCCGGGATTGGCAAAACGTCGCGCAGGAAGTCGGTTGGGTACCAGGACAGGCCTCCGGTGCCGGTGCTTGGGGCGCCCCAGTGGGAGAGGGGATTGGGGATGCGGTCGGTGAAGGAGCTGGCAAGAAGGAGGAAGAGGTTGGAGATGGCGAGGAAGATGCTGAATAGGAGTCAGTCATTATTGAATGCGGAGGCGAAAGGAGGAGACGCACAAGATTGCCCATCCAATTTTCCCACCGCATGTCCAGCCGCTCTTCTTCCTACTAGATTTCGCGTCCTTATCTTTTGATATGTCCGTTTCAAGTATTACCCCGTCCTCCTCTTCGACCTTTGCATATCCCGCAGATGACCGGCGACTCCTCCTGGATGGCAGCCAGCGCCGCCACCAAGCGCTGTGCTGGTTTGTCGACTTTGGCTGAGGAGCTTCGAGAGTCTCAAGGCGCGAAAATTCGGCTTCGCGGATGTCCTGTAAGGGAATATCCGAATCAAAGTCGTCGGTGAATTCGCCTGTGGAGGCGCGGCCGGTCCTTGTCGAAGGGCCGTCTTCGGTCATGGTGAGGAGTGCCTTTAGAGATCCCAAATTGCGACGAGATGCAGAATGCTCCAAAGCGGTGGAATCTATTGTAGTGACTGTGATTCAATTCGGACTCGAGAGACTCTTTATCACATCTGATTCATGTATCCTATCTGATCTCTATGACTCGGGGAACGGCTTCAGATTGCCTCGCAGGATGTCGTGAAAAGCGCCAATTGACCAATATTTCGGGCCATATCTCATAACCCAAGGCTATAATAAATAGAAGACATTTGAAAGATGTATGCTGAAAGATATATGCGCAATGAGATCCAATGCGCGAGCAGTTGAAATATCGACGTCTTAGTGTCGACAAGGCTGAGAGCTGCCGTTGAGCCCAGCCGCGCCAAGAGATCTAATCATGGTCTGACACAAATTTCATCTTCAGCCTTGTCCTTGACCGATACATCATACAATCCATATAACTCACATATACCAAGTCTTCAAGATGCCTACCAAACACAAGCGCAGTAGACACGACAATGACAAGACGACGTAAGTATATAATCACTATGTATTAGTTGAAGTTGAAGAGGCTAATGGATGCCCAGTATCAACCTCCCACCGTCCGAAATCGCAAAACCTCTCTCCGTAGTCAGAGGCGCGAAATCAAATGGAATCTTCACATCCGACAAGGGGCCATCAAACAAGGGGAATAAGCGGAAGCGCAAGAATGACACCGACGACACACCAAGGGCCTTTGCGCGGCTGATGATGTTCCAGCAGGGCAAGAAACTGCCCTCTGGTCTCGACGACGGCGTGAAGCCCACGAAGAAGCAGAAGCGCGCGGCGGATGCACAGAAGGAGGGAAAGACGGCGCCAGCGCCCGAGGTTGCGAAGGTGGAGATGCCGACCATTAAGCCGGGAGAGAGGATGTCGGATTTCTCTGCAAGAGTGGATGCTGCTCTACCAATTTCTGGATTGATCAATAAGACGGGGAAGAATGGGAAGGATCCGCTGGGATTGAAGGTCGGAAAGACGAAGACGGAGAAGAGAATGCATAAGATGTATGCGGAGTGGCGCGAACAAGAAGCCAAGATCCAAGACAAGCGGCAAGAAGCCCTCGAGGTGGCCGAAGAAGAGGAGCTCGATGAGGAGGGAAGGGTGAAGTGGAAGATGGAGCCCGACGAGACGGAGAGCTCGAGCATGAAGAAGAAGGGCAAGGGCAAGAAGAAGAAGGCGATTGGCGAGATTGATGATGGCGACGATGATCCGTGGGCGGTGCTGAAGGCGAAGAGGGGGGAAGGCCCGAACCGCATCAGTGATGTTTATCAGGCACCGCCGACGTTCACGAAGATACCCAAGGAGAAGTTCAAGGTGAGGGGTGCGAGGGTGGATGTTGAGGACGTGCCGAGGGCGGCGGGCAGTTTGAGGAGGAGAGAGGAGCTGGGGGAGGTGAGGCGGAGTGTTGTGGAGGGGTATCGACTGATGATGCAGAAGAATAGGGAGGCGGCGCAGGCGGCGCAGGCGGCGAAGAAGGAGTGAGAGCAAGGGTGTAACTATTTCCTGTTTGGAAAGGATGATTATAATGAACATTTCATGGCAGATCCAGCAGCCTTGATCATGTGACTTGTCATATATTCCTGAGGTGGTTCCATGAATAATGGCATCTAAGACTTATGAAGATCCATATTGCTCTACAATACGAATATTTCGTATGCTCAGGGTGAATAATGCGAATGTATTAGATGACAGATGAATTAACAATTATATTATATTAACGATTATATTATATTATATTATCACCAAGAGAATAATAGAATGAGTGCAAGTGCAAGTACGTATGAATTCTATGTCACGTGACCTATCGATCTGGCGAGGCGATGGCGGGGCTCCCCTCTTGCCTCGCCAAAAACGCGCCCACGCCACCAAAAATCTCGAGTCGCAATCCATCGCATCAAACCATCCCAAGAACCTCCAAGTTCGACCTCCGGACTGCCATTTCCACAACTTCAGCTTGTACGGCTTTGAGAATGATCGCAAAGAGCCTTGCGCCATGGAAAAGGCAAAGGACGACGATTTCGGCGGCTTGATCGAGTTTCTCGTGCGCGAACTCGCCATCAACGACTGGAATAAAGGTATGCGAGCCTCGTGTGTTTTTTTTTGTCAGCCTTGTTGGTGGGGGGGATGGTTGAGGGGGCGACATGGGACATGCAACATTGGAAGAGATGAGGAAGAAGAAGAAGAAGAAGAAAGCTTCATGGGTGTGAGGAGCGAGGAGCGAGGAGTATTGGGATATACTCCCATGAGCATCGCAGAGTCGCCTTCGCTCATCTGGTCCTCTGGTGCAATGGGAGCGATCGGGATTGACCTCACTCAGAAGCGAATGACCTCCTCTGCTCGTCCTTCCCGAATCATGCGGTTCAACTGTGATATACGACTTTTTTTTCTTTTTTGTCTGCTGCGTTGCGTTTGTCTTTCTCAGACGATATCATATAGAAGCGTTGTGCTAATCTAAATCACAGGTCTTTCTGTTGCTGAGTTGCTTGATCGCATCGAACCTTACTACGACACCTTGGAGCAGACCAAGGCAAGCACGGAGCATGAACCACCGCCTGCAGATGAGGATGGCAATGAGATCTTACTGCCAGAAGCGGAGTCTGCGCCTTGGGAGAGACCGACTGTCGATCGTGACTTCAAGGTGAGAGTGTGGGATACGCTGATTGCCCGCGACGATATCATTGTCGGCGACCAGAGGCCGGGACGATGCACTCTTTCTCTGGACGAAGTAGAGGCTCTGCCTATCAAGGAGCCCCTCGAAGAACCCATTGATCCCGAGCTCCTTTCTCAGCCTGCTCCCGGTGCCGACTCTGAAGCGCCTGCTGTGGAGTGTCAGCCTCGGATCCATGTAGCGCAAAGCCGCCTCTGGCTTGTCCTCACTGGCCATGATGTCGATAAGGCCAAACTTCCGTTCTCCGAGTGGCAGTTGCTTCTCGCCATCGCTGCAGCAGGGAAGAATGGCATCATTCAGGCCGAAGCTCGCAATCAGACCGGCCAGGATAAGAGGTCGGTCCCTCGCCGCACAGATTTCTTGGCGCAAAAGGGGTATATCGAGAAGAAGCAGGTGCTCGCCTTCAGCCAAAAGACCAGTCTGCTTACGCACAAGATCTTCTTGGAGACAAAGGCTGTCCAACAAGAGATTCCGAATCCCTCGGAGTTGCCAGCCCACGTACTTACGCAGGATCTTAAGCCGGTACCTGGCCATGAGCATTGGACGGGAATCTTCGTCGACACGGAGATGGTTGCGCGCGCTGCTGTTGCAATTATACGCGCATGGGGAGTGATACGCCGTACTCACATTCTGGCAAAGATGAACATCCACGACCTTCGCCTGCGGAAAACGCTTGAACGCACCATTCGGAAATTATTTGAGTTGAAGATTTGCAAGCGCGTTAGCGCTCTTCTACCCGATAATCCAAAGATCTTCAAGGATTGCGTGAAGTTTCTTCGCGAGCCGACTGATGAGGAGTGGTCTCATTTCAAGAAGAAGCTTACCAGCCAAGGCTTCAAGAATAGACCTTCGAGAGCGAAGCCGAAGAGTGAGCATAAACCAAGAGTGAGGAAGCGGACGAAGCCAAAGTCAAAGAAAGCCCAGATCGAGAATTCAAGCGATGATGCGTTTGATGATGATGAGGGCGAAGAAAGTGAAGAGAGCGACGGCGATTTCTTTGCTGGCGATGATGAGGAGACATATGACGCTGCTGAAAAGCCAACGCTTATGACTTCAACCAAAGAATCCCTCGAAGATACTATTGAGGAAGTGATTGAGGCCAACCCAGGCAGTGAAGGCATATCCGAGGAAGACTTGCTTGCAGAAGTTGATTCTTTGACCAAGAAAGACCTACTGGCGCTCTTCACACCGTTTGACTATAGTTCTGCGCAACCCTCAGATCTCCGCATGCTGCGCGTAGTGCGTGAACCGATCGAGAAGGCGGGCAAAGAAATCCACCAGTACTACACGATCTTAGACTTTAAGAGACGTGTAAACGAGGGAGAGTCGACGTGGGATGGTGCAAACGTCCTGCGGAGTTCCAAAGCTGTTGGGAATTTAACATCTATGGACCGAAATATAACCCATATTCCAGAAATATCTACTACTACACCTCAACTTATTGCTCCAACCTCGTCTTCCACCACTACAACTATCTCCACGACCGAACCTCCTTCGACAGCAGCTACGGAGATGAATCGGCCTACAGGCGCAACTCAACGTGCTGTATCCTCACGATATAGCACACCAGCTGCCAGCTCTGGCACAGGTACACCTGCTGCCACACCTTCACGTCCACACGTTGGCCCACCAAAGAAACCTAGGGGTAGACCAAGAAAAGCTCGTCCCGCCGAAGAAGCTCAAGGTGTTGTCTTCACTTCCCATGATCAGCTCCAACGTGAAGCAGGCATTCCAGGTGTATATTTCGATATACCCGACTTTGAATCACCAAAAGAAAGAATCAGAGGTCAACCAGGATTGGTGCCCAAAGGACGCCCACCGAAGAAGTTTATGGCACTGTTCAAGTCTGATAAGATGAAGGATCTGGACTGGAGGCCTAAAGAGCCGAAGCCATTCGTCAAGGATGTCCCTGTTGATGAAGGAGATGATGCTGCACCAGAACAAAAGCCACATGCGGCGAATCAACATCAATTCCAGTCCATGCCAATAGCGAGCATGGTTACACCGAATGTGGACATATCGCAATCTACCGAGACTCCAGCGAGAAGCTTTCTTGATGTTGGGAATAAGTTTGCCACGGCACTTCCAACGACATATAAATCTCCATATCAGAGTACGCCTGCTAGAGCATCTATTCCAAAGCCCACGCAACTTCCAAGCTATGTTTCTCCATATGCTGCTAGCCAGCAGCGAGCTTACAGCTCTCCATATGCGCAACCGTCAACAGCTTCTAAGCCATCTATTGCGGTCACCCAACCAGAAGACTCGCTAGTTGTCACACCAGCACAGTCGTCTCAGAAGCCTAGTGTACAGCCGTACCGATCTCCATATGCTACAGTGGATGCTGCGAAACCACCACAAGCGCCATTGCCAACTGCGCCATCTTTACCAGCTTTTGAGACGCCGTGTACGCAGCCAACTCCATCTCGCCAGTACAAGTCACCGTACGCACAGGTCACAATCCCATCTGCTGTTACACCAGATACTTCTGGTCCATCGTCTGCGGAAATCTCTCCGACAACAACGGATCCTCAAGCCTTGGCAGACCGCCAGCTTGTTGCCGAGATCGAAGCAGCTGCACGCGAGTTGTCTCCGGTTGTTGAACAACCCGGTCCACAATTGTCAGAGGAGCAGCAGAAACAGGATGCTGATATCAATGCCGCGGCTGGAGAGATCTATCCTGATCAGGCTATCCAGCTTGCTGTGTGCAAAGACGGGATTGTGGGAAATCTATGCCTGGACGTGGAGAAGACTCAATTGACGTTCTTCCCGTTGGACATTGAGAATTTGGAATCTAAGTTTACTCTGGATATCTCTTTCATTTCGAGTGCGCCAATCACAGATATAGAAGCCTACGAGCTGATCATTACTACGGCGGCGGAATCTACGGAAGAATCTGAAGAGGTGGAGAATCATAATGAGATGAAGTTTCGCTTCGCATCCACGTCAGTCAATGCGGCCAACAACCTGCGAGCTAAGATCGCCACTGCAATGACAGTGGAAGAGCTTAAGGCAAAGAAAGCGGCTCTCCCATCATGGGTCTTCCCAGTTCCTGATGGTGGCCCGAAGCCTTTCAGATGTGATCAGTGTGATGGCAGCTGGAAAAACTATGAAGGCATCAAGTACCACAAAACCAAGGCTCACGTAGCTTGTAACCCGAACTGGACGCCACCTCCTACTCCACCGCCTGGCGACGAGAGAAAGAAGAAGAGAAAGGGCTACGTCGATCTGGACGAGCTGCCACCTGAGGAAGCTGCGCGTATTGCCGCACAACGACAGGAAGGAGCGGCTGCTGAGGCAGTTCCAGAGGATGAAGGCAGACCAAAACGCCGAGCCTATCGTCGTAGACAGCTCATTGCGCGCAAAGAGCGCATCGAACCTCAAGAATCACAGGAACCTGAAGAGAAAGAGGAACGGCCCACAAATATAGAGCAGACAGTAACACCAGGTCCAGCCACTCCTGCACCTATAGAGGCCATCGCTGCTGAAGACGCTTCAAAAGCTGCTACACCTGAAAAGCGCGTTCTGCTAGCCGCAAAGGCCAAATTCAAGTATCCGACGTCAAACGACAGAGATAATATCGAGAGAAGAACTGGCCCAGTCGTCACTCAACAGCGTAAAGACATCATCATGGAGTTGATTGAAGCAAATGGCGGTGCATTCCCTGGCGATCAAGGCTTGTGGTTTGCATTGCACGCCACATGGACACAGAAGTATCCGCACTCTGTGGTCCAAGACTACAAGTATTGCAATCAAGCTGTCGCACTTCTCGAAGACGGGGGCCAGATCACGAAGCTCAAGTTTTCGTTCAGAGACCAGCAGAAGGGGCGTATGCGTACTCGCGCAGTCGTTACGAAGAAGGGTGTCGATCCGTTGGGTCCTGAAGTTGCTGCTATCAAAGAAAAGATCAAGGAGGGTTTTCCAAAATACTACTGCCCTCCTGCTTTTGCGCCACCAGAGGCTGTTCAATCCATGCTCGAGGCTAGAGAATCTCGCCCTTCGGAGGAGGAGAGACAGAAACGGATGCTGGAGCGGGAGCAACAAGAAGCCCCGGAGGTTCGAGAGGAGAAGGAGGCAGAAGCTCTGAAGCAGGCCCGTATCGTTTCGACTGTGGTTGAGCAGCCAAAGCCAGCCCCTGACAGCCGCCGAGTCTCTTCAAGCAGTGAAGATGAGATTGCTCTCCTTAGCGCGCCGTTTTACGCGCCGGATCCCGATGCTGAAGGCGAGACTGATGAAGAGTATCAGAAGAATATGGCCCGACGAGGTAGAAAGGGTCTCAAGAAGACTCCGACTAAGCGCATAAGAAGTGATAGCTTTAGAGAAGGCCAGTCGTCGAGGATGAAGGCTCTGTGGGCCTCTTTGAGAGCTCAAGGCTCGACGCTGAGAGATCTAGGTCAGGACTTGCCGATGGATAGTGAAGCCATGGTCATTGAAGAGTCGGAGTCTGAATCCGAAGCAAGCGAAGCTGAGCGGGATGTTGACGTCGATATGGAAGTGGAGGCTGAACCCGAGCCTGAGCCACAGCCTCTGACAGCTTCTGAGCAAAAGCAAGCAGACCATGACCTTCTCTATGGATGGCAGACTGCTCCTTCGTATCTTCAGGCTCCAGATGGCTCTTGGAGTCAAGAACCACCTAAGCCGAAGAACCCCAAGAAGCAATATATGCGCAAGCCAACTCTTCCCGAGCCAATCACTTATATGCAGACTGCCGACAATCCAGCTTGGTCATTCAGACCGTTCGGTCACGGTGTTCGTCCCATCTACGCCAGACCATCCAAGCGCGTCGGTAATCAGAAATATCTCGACAAGATCGAGAGTAGTTTCCGTCCAATTATTATCCCCAAGACTCGATTGTTTGGTCCCGCTAGGCCGGCCAAGAGTAAAAATGGATATGGGCCACTGGCATTGGAGGGGGCGGTGAGACAAACTAGGAAGAGGAGACGTGAAGTTAGTGTTGCAGTTTCCGAAGAGAGTCCTAGGAAGAGGGGACGGAAGAGCAGGAAGGACGAGATTCGAGACGAAATGCCTGCTTATGGCGTCAATGAGGCGGGTGAAGAGATACCGTGGCCAGATTTCAAGCCTCTGCCGCTACCTCTGTACATGAGGACTAAGCCGCTTATGCCTGAGTGGTCAAATAATCCTGGTTTGGCTTCTTTGGTTGAGCATGTCAAGGATTTCGACGCTCCATCGATTGCGACTCTGGATAACGGGATTTCTTCAAGACGCTCTTCTGGGGATATGTCAGCATCTGGCTTTGGTCGGAGTTATAGTGTATCAAGAGCGTTTGATGACGGACTGGCTGATACAGACGGCGAAGAGCTGCCATATGTAGTTCGCCGTAATGAGCCAAAGACTGCATCAGGTGCTACTGGTCATCGTATGGCAGGACTCTTCTCGCGGTCTACGGCATCTTTCAAGGATAGGCTGCCAAAGAGCTTGGAGAGCATCCTGTCTGAGACGAAAGGCAAGGAAAGTGAGTATGCGACAATTGATGATCAAGTTATCTCCGAAGTTACAGCGGTTGCAGAATGGGAGCAAAGCATCAGAGGCAGAACATTGCTCGGCATGGGCACCATCATACCTGGGCAGATCTTCATACATCACACTTTTGACACCCTCAAGGTTCCAGATAGCGAAGGACCTACACCCATCGTCTGGTCCGCAGACAACAGCTTTACCCTCGAGACATTGCCCTACCAACTCCTCTCCTATGATCCCGCCGATCTGTTAGCCCCTCCAAAGGCAAAACGCATCTACAACAGACGTCAAATGCCTCATCTAGCTTCTTCCTACTTCGGCATGGTTGAAGCCACAGCCTCAGACTTCGAAGGTGGACCATCACGCAAACGCAGGTTTCCCGATATTTTTGCCAGCGGTGAGCCTCGTCCAAAACGCATCTATCGGCGCGCCGCGCAGACCAAGGATTTCCGGATCCGCCGTCTCACATGCTTGCCATTTGACGTACAGGGTCTGCCGTTGCCGGATAATGATCCACTCTTCCAAGTCACCATCTCGCACCATGGGATTTCCGGCCATAGGAAGCGGACGAATGAGCGCACGGTCATCTCCGAGGCCATGGATGACAGACTCATCGTCGCCGTCATTGTCATCCGCACCCTCATGGGCGGGCTTGACCAAAGCGTCGACTGGGTGCTTGTCTCGTCGCTCTTCCCGCAATGCACCATGAACTGGGTGCGTCGCCACTTCGGGATCCTCGCGGAGAAACACGGGAAGCGACTTGAGAAGATGACGGAGGACTTCCAGGCCGCATTCCTCGAGGCATATGAATCCGGCGAGCTGCCAACGCTGGATTACGACAACCATCTCGCGTACGACTGGAATGCACTCATCGAGTGGACGATGCAGCGCACGCAGGCTGTGAGCGCGGCGCATGTGAGTCTCCCGCACAGCAGGGAGCGGTTCGACAAGATGTTCGAGCTGCAGGATACGGAGGAGCGTCTGTGGCGGGACAGCTACTTCAACTCCGCGCTGCCGGTGCACAAGCGCATTGCGCACGCTTCGGCGGGCAACGCCGTCCTGCCGCTGTCTCCGCCCCCCGAGGCGCCGCTCAAAGCCGACGAGGATCTCCTCAGAATCGCGAGATCGTGGGCCAGAGCGAGCACGCTCACTCCGGCGGCGAGTTTCGACGCGGCCACGGCGTCGGTGAAGCTGCACAGCCTGGGCCAGGAGGTGATGCGCGATGCGATTGCGCAGCTGCTGGACGCGCGTGTCATCATGCCTGTGAACAAAGGGCGTCCCGTGCCAGGGCGAGGCTTCGAGGCCACAGACGCGCTGATGGCGTCGTTCTCGCGGGTGCTCAGCCGGGCGCACTTCGACGAGGCTGTGGCGTTCAAGACAAGACTAGACGCAGCGTTCCGGGCGGGTCGGACGGTGATGCTGGAGTACACTGCGTCGGAGGGGGAGATCCTCGCGGCGACAAACCTGCAGGCGGGGCGGCGGACGGAGCAGCGCGGGGTGGACGTGCCGAACAACCGGTTCGGGCTCACGGAGGGCAACTACCAGACGAAGCAGATGGACAAGGGAAAGCTGCTGTTTGGGATCGAGATCGCGCCCAGCGAGAGCTACGTGTACGACGAGGCGCACCCGCTGCGCGTCGCGGGACTGCTGGATGCGAGCGCGAATCCGCCGCCGAGGTCGGGCGATGGCGCGATCCCGCTGTGGTACGATATCAATGGGGGCCTGATGCCGGGGATGTGGAGGAAGACGGTGGGGGCGGTGCTGAGCGCGGTGATGAATCGTACGGGGGTTGGGGCGGAGGAGGTGGCGAGGCTGTGTAAGCCGGCGCTGGAGGAGTGGGAGGTCAGGCTCTGTATTGAGTGGGCGGTTGGGGTGGGTGCGCTGGTGGAGGTGGCGGAGGGGAGTGGTGTGGAGGGGTGGAGAGTGGGGGAGTGGTGGTGGTGGGTTGCTGGACATGTGTAGATGTGGTTGAGGGAGGCGGGGAGGGACGGGAAAGTGGGGAGAGACTGCAGGGAGACAGCACGACGGCGAGTGCACAGGATGATGGTCGGCGAAGATTACGATGTGATGACGAGATACCAAGGGTGGCACGGCAGGCGTTCCTTGATTATGCGATGGATAATTGGTTTCGATTATTACGAGACGACGATGCATTTTATGCAGTCCTGTCCGGCGAGATGTACGGGTGAACTGGTTGTAGATGGGCAGAATCAAAAGGGGGGCCACGATCTCATCCATCGCTATTAGCTATAAAATTCAAGTTCCGAAGCATTACGGTATTCCCGCTCCATTGCTTTAGCGAGTGTGGTTTGATAATATATGAAAGTAACGCTTGCTTCTTCCCATCCTCAGACTTGTGCTAAAAGGGATTCTCATGGCTCGCACTATCAACAAGAAGCCTCGGACCTGCGATGGAAAACCCCTATATTCCTTTCTCGAGGCCCGCATCCACATCCGAATCCGAATCCGACTCATCAGCAAAAGTACCACGAGGGGCTGCTTTGAGTTTAGTAAACGCTTTGAGGGGTCTTGTTAAGGGATTCTCGGACGACACACCATCAACGACAAGCTCTGGGCTGGAGACGGAAATGGAAAGCCCCTGAATTTCTTCCCCCAGCGTCGTCGCATCCACATCCTCATCCAAATCCGACTCATCAGCAAAAATACCACGAGGGGCTGCTTGGAGTTCCCCTAGCGTCGTCGCATCCACATCCTCATCCAAATCCGACTCATCAGCAAAAATACCACGAGGGGCTGCTTTGAGTTTAGTCAACGCTTTGAGGGGTCTTGTTAAGGGATTCTCGGACGACACACCATCAACGACAAGCTCTAGGCTGGAGACGGAAATGGAAAGCCCCTGAACCTCTTCCTCCAGCGTCGTCGCATCCACATCCTCATTTCTGATATCACAAGCGCGTGATTTGGACTTAGTAAACGCTTCAAGTGGTATTGTTGCTCTGTGAGTTTCATCCACGACTTTATTATCGCCTATGATTATCAGCCTGGCCAGGATATTTAACCCCACTTGATGGCCTAGATGAGCACTTACCGTTTACAATGTTATATGGTTCGCATGCACTCTTGAATTCAGTGAGATCAACCATGGCGACGATGCATTTCTGCGGTATCCAAAACTGCGCCAGCCACTGAGTCGGAGTAATATAGTTATTGGGGGCGTGAGGCCACCGCAAGATTCCAAATCCATCCCTGAGATCAGTCGAGCGTGCGAAGTCAACGCCCATCCGTTGCAGCTTCGAGGCGTCGATGATGGCAATTTTTGAAGTGGAAGCCCGCTTCCAGTCCCGTTTGACCACCCGGAGAAGTTCCCACAAACGGCCGGGACTCTCTGTCATCGAGATATAGGGCGTTGCAATTTTCTGCCCGCTCATGTGGTTCTCGAAATCCTGTCCAGTTGGGATGCTGAAGAAGGGCCCCGAGGCAGAGCGCCACTTGCCGCAAATGAACCCAAAGATGGGGTCATACACGGTATAGCTCTGCGCGTCTGTGAGGCGGTAGAAGAACTGGGGCTCGTGCTTCTCCACAACGTTTTCAAGGTCATGAACTCCACGATGGGTGAGAATATGCACTAGGATTTGCTTGAAGATTCGGGATAACTGCGTTTTTGACTCCGCCGCAGAAGAGATTCGAGACTGCAGTATCTCCTCTTCGTTGCTCGCATCTGACCTACAAGGAAAAGTACGGGATGGGGCTCCCTGGCTTTGTTCAGCTAGCTCATCGGGCCTTGTGTTGTTGAGGAGATAGGCCGCGAATTCCACGCAGCATTCGAATGCCTTATTCTTCTGCAGATTAGGTCCCAGAGTTGCGCTGAGATCATCAAGCGACTTATGTTGTTCGTTTCTTCGGCTCCTGATTTTTTCGTCCTCTGGATCTTCTGGTTCATCTTCGACGAAGACAACTTTCGTGGGACGCGAATAGCACAAGTCAAGCGCATCTCGTTTGAAGACAATCCGATCCATGGTCTCAGGTCTGCGATCTTAGAACTCCTTATGGGAAGCCGTGGAGTAATGAAATATCGTGATTCAAGGAAGGATGGGGTTGTGACAAAAGTTGCGGCTGTTTATGAGGCTGTGGGCAGATTTGAAATGAGGTGTTCTGCCTGAAATCAAAATGTTATGGGGGCGGAGGAGATGGGGGCGGAGGAGGAGGAGGGGTAGGAGCAAGAGTAGGAGCACAGCCTCAGTCTTGCCGGCATCCACAACATAGGTCATTGAACAAACACTTGAGCCGTTAATTCGTCGGCCTCACTTCACATGCCCAGACTCATCAACAATTTCCTATTTATTACAACTTTGACTTATAAGATATGGCTATAGTTACTCGAGTATATACCTAAGGGCATTTTGAAACCGAGTATATACTTAGTTAGGTACTTAAGCATGTATTCGAGTATCCTTGTAAGTGATATCTTATACCTTATGTATGAAAATATTATTAGCGTGCATTCTATAATATATCCTTATATAACATAAAAGGGCTTAAAAGTTCCTAATTTTTTTATGTACTTTCTACTTATAAAAGCACCATTTTAAGAATATGTCACACTTATAAGTGATAGCTAACTACCTTTAGCGCATGTAGAGCATATAGGGGTCTATCAAATCCAGTCCCTAAGCACTGATAGAGTACTCAGAGCTAGCTGCCAGTCACTCAGCCACTTACACGAGTATACTAAAAAGATCCTAGGTGTCAAGGCAAATTCGCAAATACTCTTCGAATAACAAACACTGCGTATGGCTAATCGTATTGGCCCATTGATGATTTTCACCATATCAAGCGTGCATATAGAGCGTACCAACATGATGCCACAGCTTGCAGCAACTGAATGCTTCAATAAGTCTCGCATTCGCCGATTCCCAATGCTATAGTTTGCACCTTATCATACAGAGCCGTATTTCCCGTTCTTGTTCTTATTCTTATTCTTATTGTTGTGCTTTGCCCGCCGTGTCCAATGCCGACGCCGACTTTCCTCCCCTTCCTTCCTCCTTTCTCCGTCTCTGCACCCGAGCCCGATCCGCTGCATTCAATTCACAGCCCATTAGATACTCCTACAAGCCCCCGCGTCTCTGTCTCAATCTCAGTCCGTCTCCCCCTCCTTCCGCTTCCCTTCACACTCCCCCCACCTACTCCCCCTCCTTCCCAAGCACCACCACCACCCCCTCCTCCTTCACAACAACCAACCCCCTCGCCTCCCCTCCCCATCCCAACCCCACGCCATTCACCGCGCTCCTCACCCCCTCCGTCCAACTCTTCTCCTTCTTCCTATACGCCCACACCTCCGTGCCCGCGCCGCCCGTCCACGCCAGGAACGCGCCGCTGTAGTCGAACTCGACATCGCTGATGTCCGCCGCGCTGCCGAACTCCTTGAGGACCGCCGCCTCGCCCTCCTTGCGCAGGTCGAAGATCGTGACGGTAGACCCGGACGCCGCGGCGAACCAGATCCCGTTCTGCGAGAAGGAGAGCGAGGAGATGGGGGACGAGGTGGGGAGGGGGAAGGAGGCGGCGAAGGTGAGCGTGCGGAAGTGGTAGAGGGAGATGAGGCCGGGCGAGGCGAGGGCGAGGAGGTGGCCGTCGGGGTGGAAGGCGCAGGTGGAGAGGTCTGGGTGGGTTAGCTGGGTTCTGGTACAAAATATGCGGGCTTGGTAGAGAAAAGAAAGAAAATGTGGGCAGGGAGAAGGGAGAAGGGAAAGGGACTTACCATGCTCGGTATAGACTTGTGCCACGGCCTTGAGGCTCACGAGGTCGTAGACGGCGAAGCTCTTATCCACGCCGACCGACGCCAAGATGTCGCCCGTGGGATGCAGCGCGATCGCGTTCGCGGAGCCCGCATGTGACGTGAACGAAACGACCTCCTTCGCGCCATCAAAAACCTTGACTGCGCCGCTCAACGTCGCAACGACAGGCTGCGCGCCGAAAAACACCCCATCCGTGACCGATCCACCGCCCACATCCAGCTCCTGCACAAGCTTATTCTCCTTAACATCAAAGATCCCCGCCACCCCATCCTTCCCGCCCAGCAGCGCGCGCTCCCCCGCCGCATCGACCGCCACGAAGCTCGCGTGAGGACAGACCGCCTCGCTGGTCTGCGCGACGCCAAAGCGCTGGATATCGTCCTGCGTCGCCCAGCCGGACGGGACGGCGCGCTTGCGACGCGACTTGCTCAGTTCCTCATGCTTCGCATCGACCTTCTCGAGGAGCTCCGCCGGCAGGCCAGCCGTGTCGATCTGCATGGCATCGCCGGCCGGTGCCGCGCCGACGGAGACCTTGCTGAGGGCGTCGCGGGCCTCGTCGCGCTCGCGGGTCAGACGCGCGATCACGCGCACGGCGGCGTCCTGCTGGTACAGCGCGGTGGCGAGCTCCTGGCGCGTCTGGGACAGTTGCTGGCGCAGGGTGTAGGCGTCGAGGGCGAAGGCGTCCCATTCGTTCTGGAAGACGGAGAGGAGCGAGGGGATGGAGGTTAGGGTTGGGGGGCGCGGGCGCGGGATGCGAGAGGTGTGGACGGGGATGAGGTCGTCGAGGGTGAGGGCTTCTGAGGTGACGGGGTCGGTGCCGTTGGCGGTGATGTAGGCTTCGATGAGGCGGCGCTCGAAGACGTTGCCTGGGCTTGTTAGCTGGGTGCATTTGACGGTCGAGATGGGGAGGACGTGCCTGATTTGGAGGAGATGACGGGATCTTGTGGCGATTCGCCGGATACTGAGAGCTGTTAGTACGTGCCATATCATGATATCTTGAGATCGAGAGTCTTACTTGAGCACAACATGTTGGCGGCTGTGAGATATGGAGGTGGAGGTAAAGTACAACTTCACGTCGCATCAGCATCAGCAAGTCCCAAACAACTTTTGAGGTTTGGAGTTCGCGAATTGGAACGCTAGTCCCCACCGAACCTAGCGCGAGCCCCACGAAAGTCGTCCCCACATGGACTTGCGGGACGTAGAATCAACGAACGTCAACTCCTCCGTTGCTGTTAATCTGCGTATATTCCTATATCTGCAGCTATGGCGGGCTTCACACTACCTCCGATATCCAGCGTCGCGACTTTGAGGGCTGAGGGGCGCGCGGAGGTCCTCGATGCGCTGTTCGAGCCCTGCACGGCCCTGCACACTTTGTCGCTTTCGCAGCTGGGGACCACGAGCTTCGGATCCTACAGCGAGTTGATCGAGGCGGTCGGGACGCAACTCTACGAGCTGGCGCAGAGCGCGCTGGCAACCGACATCGACTGGCTGGACGAGATACTGGGGGCGCATCCGAGGCTGGGAGCGAAGAAGGTGGAGAGCGCACAGTCGCAGGCGGAGCAGGCACAACTGAACACGGGAGGGGCAGAGGAGGCCGCGAAGCTTGCGGCGCTGAATCAAGAGTACGAGGAGAGGTACCCCGGGCTGCGGTACGTGGTGTTTGTCAATGGCAGAAGCAGGCCCGTCATCATGGAGAACATGCGCGCACGCATCGACCGCGGCGACATCGCCGCGGAGCGTAGGGAGGCCATCAAGGTAGGTAACGCCCTCATTAATGCTATATGCCCCTGTCGGAGTCTCCGTCCTAATATTTACATTCTCCCAAAGGCAATGTGTGACATCGCCGCCGACCGCGCTCGCAAGCTGCTACAGCACTCATGAATCATCTCTTGGCAATATTACCTTTGTCCAGTTCGTCGCCCTCCTGCCCGAACTCCGACCTTTTTTTCCTTAAAAGCAAATGCAAATGCGATATACCCCCTCCCAAACCAGCCAAACCCATCCTGTTCGGCGGCATGCGCCCCAATTCTTCAAATTGTACAAAGGAAAGAATGCAGATGTTTACGCGAAAATCAAAGATGCCACGCTATACGTCGAAGTCGTCATGGACACCTCCCTCTGCCGCTCCTTTTCCTTCATGATCTCCACCATCTTCTCGTCGGGTGCCAGTGGCTGCTCCTCGACAACCACGTGCGGGATGCCGTCGAGCTCATCGAGGTAGTCGTAGTCATCACCATCAACCGAACTGCGTGAGGAATCAATCACCCCAAAATCACTGTAGAACAAAGAGCCACATCCACTCATTTCCGCGTCAATATCCTCGTCATCCTCCCCATATGAGTTCCTGTCCCCAAATGCATCATCCTCCAAATCCAGCGCGTCGTAATTCGACATCCCCAAGGGCGACGGCGGTAGCGGCGAGTCGTAACATCGCGGCTTCACGACGATGATATCGCGCAGCGCCAGCTTTGAGACCAGCTGCGAATGCGTGGGCTTGGGAGGCGGCCGCAGGACTATCGCTGGCCGCTTGACCTGACTCGCCTTCATGCTATCCAGGCGCTGCCTTACTCGGTTCATGATCGCGGCCTTCCGGAGCTCATTCTTATCCGGCTTCCTCCCTTTCGCCCAGGCCGCGATACGCGAGAAGCCGCGGTTGACGATGTTCGAAGCCGGTGCTGAGAAGGGGCGGCTGAGGCGGGAGGTGATGAGGTTGAGTCGCAGGCGTCGCTTCTTCTTGCCAATGCTCGCGCTGCCGTCGACGTCCCAGAGAGGACGGCGTCGCTTGAAGGGACGGCTCTTCTCGCGTGCGGCGGGCTTGTTCTCGAAGCAGAATTTGGCAGGTGGGCCGACGGAGAAGGTGAATGCGAAGGTCGTGGTACGCGCGGGGTTGTTGAACCAGCGATACGGCGTCTTCATGCTCAAATCGAGACACAAGGGTATGCTTTTCTTTCTTGGTTTGTTTGGTTTGTTGGCGTAATGTTATAGCGGTGTTTTCATCTCCTCAACAAATATGAGGACACGGTCTCGCTCGCTCATCTGTCCTTCTCGTCTCGTAGCTGAGCCCTGATGATCACCAGAGCCGATACGATAACTGTTGCTGTACAATGCCGAGTGTCCTTCGTCGGAGAGTGACACCTGCAATGCTGGTTTGCTGTCTGCTCTGTGCCTGTCGTCCACTTCGGTCGGTTGCTGATATGTGCGTTCTACTGCTTGCTTTACTCGCGTGACAAATGTACATACAGAGAGATTGGGCACACTCACCTTATGAGGGCCGGTGGAGGAGTGGAGGAGTTCTGTATGGCCTGCACGACGCTAAAGCATGCCTCCTCTTCTACCCCATACTTCGTCCAACCTGGCCCCAGCCCCATCGCTTCCCCTAAAGCACCCGGCCAGGCTAAAATCTCTGCTTTGGGTATGGTGAAGGTCGTATCGGCAGACGCCGTGCTCAGCACCGCGGGCGGCCTGGGCAATGTAGCGTTACGTGAGCGAAGCTGGGAGGGAAAGTCTGGCAAGTGCGGGGAAACCCAGTCGGGAGTCTGGCACAGTGACATTCCCGCCTATAAATCCCAAGCCCACTGAGCGCACTGTCAATTTCATGATGCTGATGCTGCTGCTGATGATGCTGATGATGCGGACGATGCGGATGATGCTGGTGACCTGGACCCTGGCCCGATGCACGCCGTACCCATCATCCTCCGTACATACATTCCCCAACCATGCCCTACGGAGCCTTTGAGAGGAGGAGGGAGGGAGGGAGGGGGCCAGTGAGTGCTCTCGATGGCTCGAAATAGTGGTCACAAGCACTCGATCATGATTACTCTCTCTCGCTCTGAGTCGCTGCATCGTCTCCTCCCTCTCCTCAGTGCGCCGATGTATGTACTGTACAGATGCTGCCCAGATGCTGGCTAGCAGCTCTGAAAGACCTTTAGCGGAGATTCCGATGCGACGCTGTGAGATGCCTCGCGCCGTCAGATGAACCATATCCTGGAATTGGGCGCTGAGATCGTGCGTTGAGTGGATGCTCGTTCGATGTTGCACGCCACGGGCAGGCCATGTCTGCAGGGACTTATTGGAAATTTCAGGAGGGGGAGGGGAGGAATGCGGAGGGATTGGGTGCAGGCTGCAGCAGGGAGCAAATGAAGCGAGCCAGTGCAGATGCTGGGGGTGACATTCCTTGGTGGCTTGAACGAGTCGATCTCGACTTCGACCTTCGACCTCGACTTAACGTGTGTTGTCACACTGTGGGAACTTGAACTTGCTTTTTGGGCAAATTTTCACAAGAGGAATTGGTGACATCCTCCAGATTTTGTGTGTAAGCGGCAATGAATTGAGCAGAATAGAGGAAGCCGTGAGATTCCGAAGAGCATCATGTTAGCTTCATTCGGACAGGAGTGCAGCGCGGCGCTGAAGTCGTAAGATCCGTACTGTATGTATGTACGTATGTGTATGTACGTGTACATATTGTATCTAGGCCGGACACCGGCACCAGACGAACGATCTTTAGGAAACACCAAAAAAAGGCTCCATGGTCCCAAGAAAAGTTGCCCTCTCGCCTTCATATGCAGCGAGTAGTAGCTACTTAAGCTTGCCGATCTGCCGGTAGTGAGGCTGCGATTTGTGATGGCGATGGCGATGACGATGGCGATGGCGACGGCGATGATGGATAGAACTTCTGTTTCTGGGAGAGAGGAGCGTGACCAGACGACTATGTGATGATCATCCGATGCGTGCGTCTATTCACCCATTCAACAGGCCAGTCTCCAGACCGTTCGTAGGTACGAGTAACGGAAGGAGGCATTTCACGTGCAGCAGACATCGAACAAGACCAAGCCATTTCGACTCGATAATATATATATATATATATGTATATATATATATATGCGTGTGTCAGTGATAGAGGAATCGCATAGTTCTTATCCACTGCTGAAGCCAAGACTCAATCGATGGTGTTTCGCTGTTGCACGTCACGTGCCTCTTTGTTTTTGAAGGTAACTGCGGCATCTGCGCCAAATCGGGAGGATGCTGCTTTCCTGTCTCTGAAATCCACTGGCAATTGCTCCTGAAGTTCCATGTTTCGATAGTAGAAAATATAAGACAGTTCGAGACATTCACACGAGGCTTCGAGGCCGAGAAGAGCTCAAAGGACCGGCCAAGGTCACCCTCAGGTCAACCCAAGGCCAAAGCCGCATCGTGTCTTGAGATCATCGCATCTCCGTTTGCCACTGCATAGCGGTGAAGTGTGATAATACACAGTAAGGCCAAGATTGTCCTGAAAGTCTCGAATGCAACGCTCTTCAGCTTTCTATCCTGGTACTGGTTTGGTAAGTGAAGAAAGTCCGAGTAGATTCACACATTCTGACATTCAGAGTCCTTCAGGACCAAGACCAGCCAGGCCAGATGTCTTAAAGTATGAGAAGACCTCGAGTCAGACCTCAAGTCAGACGTCAAGGCTCAGAGGACGTTAGATGAGATTAGGCTGAGGTTGATATGGATGCAGACAGAGATAGATCAAGTCATGTATGTATGTAGTCTGTACGAATCTACGAATATACAATAATATAACACAAATTAAAATGTTATATTAGAATTGTAATATGGAAATGAATCATGGACATGAGGGAGGGAGGGAATGCCGATGATATAAGACATAAATAAAGTCGAAGGAGATGCTCTAGCAAGCACTCCTTATCTCGTATCGTAAGCGAAAGCGCCAAGACATTCAAGAATTGCTGCAATGGAACCATCGATATCAAGACCACGACGAACAACCGCCAACGCCACGGAGCCTTTCCAACAAACAACAACGTCAACAACAACACCACCACCGCCACAAATTCTCGCCGTCCATTCACCCAAGACTCTGATCCGGCCTCAGCTCCTCCTCACATACAGCGCACATGAGCTCATAGCCAGCCTCTGCGATGGACTCATGGCCATCAGAACAGCATCGTCGCCATACTAAGGTTTGTCTTCGCCGTCTGCACTCTGCACTCTGCACCTACCTCCCGCCCGTTGAGGCTCCACCGACTAACTTTCTCCTCCACCACAGCGGCCATTCAGCGAAATGTCACAGCCCTTCTCTCTTCCTCGACAGCCTTCTTTCTCCTACGCATCGTCAAATACACAGACACAATTGCCATTTTCCGGGTCCAACCTCACATTACCACTACCACTACCACACCCACCGTCGCGGCGGCCATTCCACCCTCATAACCAGCCGCGAGCTGGTCCGCCAATTTACGACATCATGGCAGATCAAGATCATTCTGGGACCCCTCCACCGCCCACCCTCGAACACCAAGCCTCTCGCACGATCATTGATCTCACCGACGATGTCGACGTGACGGGATCCCAGACACGCCGCTCGTCCCAACGAGCAAATGCTCCACCGCAACTCGAGCGAAGCGACAGGACCATCCTCGGAAACGTGATCAGCATCGACAGCGACGACGACGAAATCGAAATCCTGTCCTCCCGCTCAATACCCGGCGATCGGCCGCGCTCAGTGCGTCGTTCCCGCTTGCAGCCTGCTCGTCCGCACCACCACCACAACCACTCGCCTCGCCGTCCACGACCTGAGACTATATTTCCCCGTCTAAATCTCAATCCGCTGGAGCCGCCCGATGAGATGATGCGGCACCCGAATATTTATGTTCAAAGACTAGCAGACTTTGTGCCGGACGGTTGGGGGGACTTTGGGCGGCTTGGGGCGTACGTGTTTGGGGACATTCGGCAGCACCAGGTCAGAATGGCAGGCGTAAGAATGGCAGGCGAAGTGATCGGTCGTCCGGAGCCGAGGAAGGAAGAGCATGTACCGCCGCCCAAAGCAAGGGAGGGGTTTACGAGGAGCCCGAAGGAGGATGATGTTGTGGTCTGCCCGGCTTGTGACGAGGAGATGATGGTTGGGCCTGAAGAGCCGACAGTGGCTAAGAAGCCGGGTGCGAGGCAGAAGAGTAAGAAGGATAGGGAAGAGCACCCGTTCTGGGTTGTCAGGGAATGTGGTCATGTAAGTTCTTTGGCCTTGTTCCCTTCTGTCTTAGCAAGTATATGTTATTAACAACAGCACCAGGTTTACTGTAACAAATGCTACCAGAACCGCAAACCGGATCCGAAATCTACATCCAACCTCTTTCCTGAGAAACAGAACGGTGCAAAGAAGATCCCCATATGCGCTGTCGAGGGCTGCGAGAACGAGGTCGGCGATAAGAAGGCATGGGTCGGCGTATTCTTATAGAGTCCAGATGTCTACGGCTACTTCTTTCGGCAGCGTCCACTTATACTATACGACATGACGAAGACACGGCGCTCACCATACCATACTGCATTAGAGGAGAGCATTCGGCATAGCGCCGGGAGGAGGGTGATTATCACGAGCCGGCTATGGCACAGCATCAGAAGGGAGGGAGGAGCAGCATCGAAGTTTTCTGGGCGAAGGCATGCGAAGGCGAAGAATACATGGGTTGTTATTTCGTGTCTTATTATTGCTATGATGCATGCATACAGCGTGGCGTTTTGGCTGGGATTTCACTTTGGCATCGTATCGATACGGCTGGGGCTCACACATAGCATAGTTTAGGTGTCTTCGCGGGCATGGCAGCAACGATGATTGTAATCGGCGAGGTAGCGAAGGGAGGGCAGGCACTTCGTGGGTAGTTTTGTATCGTGGTGTAGGAATGAAGATCCATAGCGATGCTCCGAGTACTGTCCATGGACCATGCATGTGTAGCGAAATTACCGTGAGATTGGGATGCTTTTGAAGATGAGGAATATAACATGTAGAGCGAGTAAAGGATAGTGCTAAGCAGAGTAGCAGAGTACTAACTTGCTCACATCCGCCTCCAAGCTACCCAAGACCCCGCCCCAAAATAGCCGCGAGCCGCGAGCCGCCCGCCAAACCCCTCCATTCCTCCCTCGCTAGCGATAAGCTCCCTATCAGCCCGTCCCTCCATTTCATCATCGCTCGCTCGTCCCCCATCCATCGTGCGTCTCGTGCTGTGTCTTTTCATCAGCCTCACCCTCCACCACCTCTCCTAAAAGCTATCCTCCTCCTTCTCTCCTCCTTTATTCTGCACAGTTTGGGGTGACGTTATTCTGCGCCTTGGCATTGCGCTCATTGCATAGCGTCGACGGAGCTCAGGAAGGGACGAACGAAAGAAGGGAACGGACGCACACGATACGATACGATGCCCCCCTCAAGCAGCCAGCGCAATGCGGTCAGCCAGCTCATGACGATTACGGGCGCCTCGGAGAGGGTTGCTGCGAGTGTGAGTTTGAGCTGGTGCCCCCCTCTGGGGGTCTTTGGGACGGGGGGAATGAGGTTGGGATGAATTGAATGCTGATGACGATGGGGGGGGTAGTTGCTGAAGAAGTATGGGTATAAGTTGGATGCGGCGTGTGATGCGTAAGTGGGCTTTTCTTAATACTGCGGAACGGAGGAGGCAGAGGACACACGAGCTCACGACTGCTTTGGTGGGATGATGGGGAAGTCAGGACGGGGAGAGTGGAAGAATGGGAGAGTGGAAGAGTGGGAGAGTGGGAGAGTGGGAGAGTGAAAGAATGAAAGATGTGACGGAATATTGGACAGCCAAGGAGGGATACGGTTGCAATGGCCGCGAGGAATCGAAATCGACGAGCCTTTCATATATCAAGGCGGATCGGTTTCAGGGCTGCGGTTGCCATGACATCTTGAAGGCATGTGACAAATGGAAGACTGGAACCGCGATGAGCATATACTGCAACTGAGACTCCAGCCAAGACGACTCATTGCGCCGTTCGTCTGCCGAAGGAAATGGGAGCTGGATCGGCAATTGTTTCTCATTGATCAGCCATGGGATGCACGCATTCTCTATTTGGGGAGCAAATTCATCTGCTCTTTCCCCACCGACTACAAACGTGCCTAAGTCTCCGTTCTCAACCTTGTCAACCTACGTCTTCCCGCCAACCCTCTTCATCACCTCCAACGACCTCCGATCTCCATCTTCGTCCACCACAAATTCTTCAAGATGAGTGGATCTAGGGGTCCAAGATTTATTCAAACACCCAGAGCACCAGGAAGCAGGCCGAGCCTCTCGCCAGGATCCCAGCCAAGACTGTGTCGCGGCCCACAGGTCGACTTTTATGGGCCGTTCAGTCCCTCTGCTGCTCTGCGTTTTGTTGTACTATTATAAGGTCCCTGCTGATGGTTGCACAGATACTATAGTCAGAGTGGAAGACCAGCACCTGCGGCTTCTTCTACAAACGACAGAGCGACGGCGAATCTCAACGAGCTGTTTGAGAAATACCGAGGTACGGGACATCGGTCTTGATGTGGGCTTTGTGTGGCTTTGAGTATCCATTCTAACTGGATGACAGGCGCCGATGACGAGAAGAATATGACAAGTGTCGAAGGCACGATGGCATATCTCACCGAGCTCGGCGTCAGCCTCGAAGACGCGTCCTTCCTCATCCCTCTCGAGATCGTCCAAGCCCCCGCACTGGGCGAGATGACGAAGGACGGATTTGTCAAGGGCTGGCTGAAGGCCGCGTAAACTCCTCCCTATCCATCCCCTCACAGAAGCCAACTGACATAATCCAGCGCCGACTCCAAAGCCAGCCTCGACACAATCCCCAAGCAAAAAGCCTACTTGGTGACCCAAACCGCCCTCCTCGGCGCCGACCCCGCCCTCTTCAAGCGCGTCTACCGCCACACCTTCATCTGCAGCAAGGACCGCGGTCAGAAATCCCTGCCTCTGGAGAACGCGCTGATCTACTGGCAGATGCTGTTCTCTTCGCCGGGCATGGTGTGGAAGTCGGCGACGACGGACTGGCTGGGGCTGTGGCTCGAGTTCCTGAATGCGAAGTGGACGAAGAGTGTCAGCAAAGATATGTGGAACCAGATGCTTGAGTTTGCGGGGAAGAGTATGCAGGATGATGGGATGGGGTTCTGGAGCGAGGAGGGGGCGTGGCCGAGTGTCGTGGATGAGTTTGTGGTGTGGGTTAGGGAGAAGAGGGGGGTGAATGGGGGGGATAAGATGGAGACGGATTAGGTGATAGGACGTGGGCGGCTGGCGAAGATCTGACGAGAGGCTGCTAAGGAGCTTGTTTGCGACATGCATGAATCTGCTATGATGTGTTTCCTTTGCGGTCGAGCGAAGCATTCGAGGCGTCTCGGGTAAAGGCAAAGGCAAATGCTGGGGTTGATAATTAGACGACATTACGAAGATCAATTGCAGGCGGGCACCATTCTCGCGCATTATCGGCACCGTTGAGGATATAATTCTTCCTCACTCGGCTTGCCGTGGCACGTAGGGAGCGTCAAGAACGTCCAATACGCTTGTTATACAGGTGCCTTTTGCGAGTTCCAAAATGTTGTATCCCAATTCGCCAATAATGCACCTAATATACACATCCCCTCGCCTCACTCTTACAATCCAGCTGCCCTTATGCTCTCTGTCCCTTCTCCGCCATCCTCCCTCCCTTCCCCCCACCTCTACGACCTGCTCTCCCTCACGGCCCAAGGGATCTTCCCGCCAATCCTCGCAATCGTCTCGAGCTTCCCATCGCCGAGCCTCACGCTGCCGAACTTGATCATGCGCGGGTCCAGCGACAGGGTCTTGCGGACCTGGTCCTGCACGGCGGAGGAGGCGTCGTAGCGGATGACGAAGTGGTGGCCCTCGTGGTAGATGGCCTGGTGGACGCGCGTGCGCTTGGGCAGCGCCGTGACGCCCCAGTTGGTCAGGCCGCGGATGATGCCGCCGGAGGAGAGGATCAGGGTGCCTGTTGTGCGCACGATGCTGTGGGCTGTTAGACGGTGATGTGATGGCTGGAGGGGGGGATGTGGGCGAGGGAGCTGGATGGGCAGAGACGTACTCCTTGACCTCGGCGAGATTGCCGGGACGGACCTGGCGAGGGAGTCAGCGAGTTGCACGCATGGCCAAGGGAGAGATGGGGAAATCGGCTTACCACCGCGATGAGTTCGTATAACATGGCGTGCTGCTTGGTTTGCGAGATGCGTCGCTGGTCGTCGTCCTCGAGTCTTGCCGGCATCAAAATCGCACCTCCCGTCGCGCGGGACATTATTTCTCCGGCCCTCGGGGGGAAGCGGCCGCATCTCAAAAAAAGTTGGGCTTGGCACAAGCGATAGAGTAGTCGATAACGAAAAGTGCACAACTTCAAGATCAACGTTGACCCCGCAGTGTTTTTCTCGTGGTCTCTGCATATACGCTTTCTCCATCACGGCACACGCGAAATCAATACGGCGGCAGAAATATGTCTAAGCGCGCAGCGGAGGACTTTGAAGGCGATGGCGCGCCGCTCAAGGGCGGCGAGCGCCTGCTGAAGGCGGAGGAGGGGGAGGGGCTGGAGTACGAGGACGAGTTCGAGGACGAGTTCGAGAGCGAGGATGAAATTCTGGAGGCCGGCGTGGACGGGCGACCTGATGCGGAGAGAGAGGCGGAGGAGAAAGCTGGTTTGTCCCCCTTCCTGTCCCGCCCCCCTTAGTTCTAACCAACGATTCGGGGATGTAGACATAGCTAACAAGACGGCATCACAGAGGCCATGGAAGTCGACCAGCAGACCTTCATAGTCGGGCGCACGCGCCTCGAGCCCGGCCAGACGCTCTCCCCCGACCTCTCCACGTACGAGATGCTGCACGCGCTGTCGACGCCGTGGCCCTGCCTCTCCTTCGACGTGATCCGCGACGGCCTCGGCGAGCCGCGCACGTCGTACCCGGCAACCATGTACGCGGTGGCGGGGACGCAGGCGGACGCGGCGCGCGCGAAGGAGAACTCGATCATGGTGCTCAAGATCAGCGGGCTGGGGCGGTGCGCGCGCGACGAGTCGGACAGCGAGTCGGACGACGAGGACGAGGAGGGCGAGCCGGTGCTGGAGAGCGCGTCGATCCCGATGACGTCGACGACGAACCGGATCCGCGCGCACCAGACGCCGGCGAGCGACTCGTCGCGCGCGCCCACGACGCTGACGGCCACGATGACGGAGGCCGGCACGGTGCTGATCCACGACATCACGCCGCACCTGGCGTCGTTCGACACGCCGGGGTTCCAGCTGACGCCGGCGCACCACAAGCCGCTGTCGACGCTGCGGATGCACCGGGCCGAGGGCTACGCGGTGGACTGGTCGCCGCTGATCGCGACGGGCAAGCTGGCGACGGGCGACAACAGCGGGGCGATCTACGTGACGACGCGGACGTCGGGCGAGGGGTGGGCGACGGACGGGCGCGCGCTGGTGGGGCACGCGGGCAGCGTCGAGGAGCTGCAGTGGTCGCCGGCGGAGCGCAACGTGTTCGCGTCGGCGGGCAGCGACGGGACGGTGCGGGTGTGGGACGTGCGGTCGAAGTCGCGGACGGCGGCGCTGGCGGTGCAGGCGAGCGCGGGCGGCGCGGACGTCAACGTGCTGAGCTGGAACGCGCAGACGAGCCACCTGCTGGCGAGCGGCGACGACGCGGGCACGTGGGCCGTGTGGGACCTGCGGAACTGGAAGCCGGCGGCGGCGGCGGGGACGGCGACGTCGCGGCCGACGCCCGTGGCCAGCTTCGCCTGGAGCAAGGAGCAGATCACGAGCATCGAGTGGCACCCGACGGACGACAGCGTGGTGGCCGTGGCGGCGGGCGACGACACGCTGACGCTGTGGGATCTGGCGGTGGAGATGGACGAGGAGGAGCAGCGGGGCGGGGGCGGCGACGAGGGCGTGCCGCCGCAGCTGCTGTTCGTGCACTACCTCCCCGGTGTCAAGGAGGCGCATTGGCATCCGCAGATCCCAGGCGTGGTGGTGGGCACGGGCGAGGCGGGGTTTAACGTGTTCAAGACGATTAGCGTGTAGGTGGGAGGGAAGGCAAAGGGAGGGATGGGAAAAGGGGTAGATAGCATGTGAGAGCAGGGCGGAGAAGATCCGAAACCAAACCTAAGAATAACAACAAGAGGCAGCAATACGCAGAAACAAAATCACCAAGACAGATCTACCATGCGATGCGAGGTTCTGAATGTTTATGTTTCTTTTCTCTTCTTCGCTTTTGTAGAGCAAGGCTTGCAATATGGCCATCTCGACAGCTAACTAGCTACCTCACCCTCCCCTCACATCTCTCCCATCCATAGGCAGTCCATGCTCAGCGCTCCGCGCTCTACACCCAGCCACGCCCCTCGCCTTCTATTCCCACATCGCGAGGTCCCTTCCCTTCCTCCCCCATCTATCTATCCTTTCCCCCGCCCATGCCATCGCAGCAGCGTAAAACTCACTGCGGGGCCTTTCCATACAGATTCGAATCCATGCTATAGTGTGCCGACGCACCGCGCATCAGCGCTCTATTTATCCCACATCAATCACATTGTTTGTGACGACTAAAACAAAAACGAAAAAACGCCGACGCAATGCTGCTCTGTTCTGCTCTGCTAATGCCATGCAAAAACATCCATCCACACAACACAAAAACCTCTTTCCGGTGTGCGCTGCTATATCCGTCTCGATCGCGTCGAGACTGATGATCGTATTACCCGAATCTAAACATGGGTCGGTAGGCGTCGAACCCTCCCACCCCTCTCACAGCATCCTCCTGCCTCCCCACCTCCCCGGCCCATGCAGAGGACCATCAGACGAGGCCTCACGCCGACGTGTGAAACATCGGCTGCAGCAGCGGCGGCCACTGCTGCCACGCCATCGCTGTCGCGCCCACGTACTCCGGCACCACGCCCGGCCTACACTCGTTTCTCTTCCCCAGCGGCTGGTAGTGCATCTGCATCGGCCCCAGCCCCTGCATGTGCTCCGCGCTGTGGAAGTCCCTCTGCGGCGGCGGGTACAGGAGAGTGTTGGGCAGCCGCACAGGCTTGTACGGCGAGTTGCGCTGCTGCAGGAAGATGGAGGGGGAGTTGAGGTCGTGCGGGAAGATGCCCGAGATGGGCGACGAGTTCATCGAGTGCACGCCCATGGAGGAGCGTGGGCTGTGGCGCCGCGAGGGCGTGCCTTGGTTCGAGCCGGGGAGGCTGAAGGGCGGTTGTGGGGGTGGCGGACCCGTGGGTGGGAGGCTCATTTGCGGTTGCGGCGTCCAGCCGGGGGTCACGGGATAGACCTGGGACATGGCGCGGCCGTTCAGCGGAGGTAGGGGAGGGAGAGTTTGTGGGAATGTCGGGTAGCCCATGCTCGAGCTTGTCGATATCGACAGGCTTGGCACGGGGAGTCTTGGCATATTCTGCCTCTGTGATGGGACCTGCGTATGGGGAATGGTCGCAGTGGGCATCTGGGAGACGGAAATCGTGGCCGCTCTCTTTGGTGGTGGTTCCGCCCAGATGTCGTCGAAGGGTCGCTTTTTGGATGCTTGTGCGGGTTGTGGTAGCGCTGGTGCGGGAGGATAATGAGGGTGATATTGCTGGTTGTACTCGAACGAAGCTGAATTCGCCGGAATTGCCGACGATGCCGGTGAGTGTGATTGTATTGACGATGGCGACGGAAGCATAGCTGGTGGGAAGCTGCTGCCAACCGGCGATGGCAGCAGAGGTATTTTCGACGCTCGGCTGAAGTAATCCGCAAATTTGCCCAGCTTGGTCTGCCATTCGGCCCATTGCTCCTTTGAAGCCAAGAGGCTGTACCGCATATTGCTCAGGAATTCGACCTCCATGACATGGATCTCGCCCACTGAAATGCCAGATACCTCGGCCCAAGTCTTGTTCGTATAAGTGTTGTCGTCGAGAACTGAAGTTGTTAGCTTGTGGAATTTCGTGTGTTCTCTCGAAATACTCACATTTATTTCCCAACATCAACGCCACGGTCAAGAGCCTGTACTCACTACCGGCCTTGCCCTTGACCGTGGGATTGAGCGTCTTCAATCGGTATATGAACAAGAGAGCCAGGAGAATGACATTCGGTGTGACCTGCGTCGTCGACAAAATCGTGAGCACCCATTTCAAGAAACCACCCGTTGGGATAGCATCACGAGCTAATCGCTGGATCGGAGACGAGTTGGGAGTCCAGTCCTCTGCCTTTCGGAGCGTGTCTGTAGTCTCGAACCAGAAGAGACAGGTTAACTGGCATCTGGTCAGCAAACTTGTCATGCCCCGTTGCGCAGACGCCCTACCTGTGCCGCCAGCTCCCCAATGCTGCCTCCGCTGCTGTTCACCGATGCAGGGATCTGCATGTTCGGGTGGATGGCATCCTTCTTCTGCACAGCATCCTCCTGTATCCTTTCTGACATCCCACTTGTGCCCCTCAAACTCTGTGATGACCCATCATACTGCTGCTGGAAAGGTTGAGCGACACCATCTGGCAATCGCGTGGCTTCTACTGCCCGCGATGGATAGTTGTATGGATATGCCTGGGTCGTCACTGACGTCTGGTGGTGGTATGAAGCTATCGAAGGAAAGGCATTGCCCTGCCGCGACCCGCTGCCATTGCCGTTGCTATTGTTCTGTTGCGGCTGGTAAATGCTCATATCGTCTGCGGGCGGAGTTGGCAACCTGCCGTCTATCGAAGTCGAAGGCGTGGGCAAGTTCGAGGCGTACTGTTGCCAGCGTTGGCGGTCGGCAGCAGATGCTCTCGTTGCCGTTCCCGTCCCCGTTCGACAGCTTGCTTCGGGGGGAGAAGAAGAGGAGGTCCTGTAGGCGGGGGGAGCATTTATGGTCGGAGGAAACAAAGATCGTGGCCAGCCAGTCTGATAGTAGGTCGAAGAGGGATGCGGATCGTAGTGTGATCGTGAAGGAGGAGGAAGGAAATCGAGGGCGGTCGCAGCTGCCGGAGCGTGATGCATGGAGAGAGGTTGTAGGTCGTCGGTCGTCGTCTGCGGAAGATGGAGCGAATTGTTCGATTCACTTGGGGGGAAGGCGTGTGAATGCGGAAGGTGGAGGTGGAGTTGAAGAAGGTCGAAGGCTGAAGGCTGTGGCTGTGGCTCGCTCAAGAGGCAAGACAAAGCTTGCTTGCTTGAGAGGAGAGGAAGAATGAAGTGTTCTTGGTCCAGCCAGTCCAGTCCATGAGATTCAGATGCTGTGAATCGGCGAAAGATCAAGAGCCATCTGAAGTAGAGGTAGAGTAGGTGATGCTCCGGCCATGAGCAGGCGTTGTGTGTGTATTATTATGCTTAATCGGGTAGAGTGGAGGCTCAGGTCTCAGGTCTCAGTCTCAGTCTCAGTCTCAGGTCTCAGGTCCAGCGGATGGGCGATGCAGATGATGCAGGTGCAATTGGGCGAAGCAATTAATAGTAATAGTAGGAGTAGGAGTATGATATCGAAAAGGACAGACAGAGAGAGAGAGAGAGGGAGTCAGACAAGAGACAAGAGAAAGAGACGAGAGACAGGACAAAAGAATATAAGAAGAGAAATTTCAAAGGCGTGGAGATAGATGTACAATGTACGAGGAAGGATGAGGTGGGGTTCTATGGCGTATGCCTTGTCTGAAGGGAATGCCACTGCCCACTGCCCACTGCCCACTACTGGAGACTGGAGTTGAGGTTGAGGTTGAGGTTCAGGTTCAGGTTCAGGTTTCCGTCAAAATTTACGGCGTCGTAATGGCTTGGTCGTCTCAGGGGTGTACATACAGACATACAGTAGTCCATACTCCGTACATACAGTACAGTAAGTACTCCATATGCACATACTCCATACTTTCTTGGTGCTTCCCAAGTGAAGCTTGGCTATTAATGGATTATGGATTGGATTATGGATTGAATTATTGGATTAATGGATTATGGATTAATAGATTAATCAATTAATGGATTTAAGATGCAACCAAACACAGATGACGCCGCAATCGAATAGGTAGCTCAGGTACTCTAGAGTATCATAAACCCCCATTGCACACGGAGTACCCTACACAATCTGCATGTACATACCTACATATGTACATACTCGGTATAACAAAGCTGGTACACAATCCTTTCCCTAACGGGGCATCATGACAAGAAACTAACGCCAGGATGGACTGCAAGGATTACCATTCTCATTCTCATTCTCATTATCATCATCATCATCATCATCATCATCATCACCACCTCCAAAGGCGCGGGCGGATTATTGGACAGCTGAGCATTGCTGATCTGATCCGATCCACGTCCTAAATGGATTGGCGCAAGAGAATTACACCGACGGAGCGGTTTAAAATAGTTTTTTTTTTTTTGCTCTTTATTTCCTAGGGAGAGGGAGGGGAGGGGGATGGGGCAACTACTAAGGGAATGTAGAAGGTGGCCGAATGTGGATGTGGAAGTGGATGCGGACGCCGATGCGATGCCGTGGTGATAATCATGGGATAATAATGGGATAATGGAACGCGAATATTGGAGTAATAATGAATGCCCTAAAGAAATGTAAAGTGCATGCCTGTGGAAAAGATACGGATACGGACGGCAGCAGAGGCAAGGTTCTCCTCTTCCTCTTTTCTTAGATCCGAAGCAGGACAAATTAGAGCAGAGCAGAGGAGACGGAGAGAGATAGGTGGCTTTGGCCAGCCGCGTTCTGCGTTCTGCGTTCCGCGTTTCCCTCTGCAAAGCTGTAAAGGCTGCACAGAAAGCGGATATCTTTAGGGATACTCTAGTCATTGAGGAGTGTCATGGCATGGACTGGTCTGGACAATACAGAGTGCTGTGCTGTGCTGTGCTACTAGCAGAATAGAGTAGAGTAGGTAATAAGGGAGGTGGCATGGCATGTCATGGCACGGCAAGGCAAGGCAAGGCAAGGCAAGGCAAGGCTCCAGAGTATGGTACTTCGCACAATGGCCCCCATGGCTCGTGGAGTGACTTGTCAAAGAAAATCCTTCTAGTGCTGGTGCTTCTTTCACTCCGGTCGGGGATCGTCATGGTTGGTTGGCGAGTAGTATGAGTAAGGTATGAGCATAAGCATGGGCATGAGCATGAGCATGAGCATGAGCATCATACTCCCTAGTGGGATGTCTGAACTCTGAACATGGGCTAGTACTAGGACGTTGTTGGTGGAGGTCGCTTGGTCCTTGGATCAGCAGCTCAGCTCGGCTTCTGTGTGGTCACGGTCACGACCCAACGACAATAATGTTCACTTTCTCCGGTTCCGTTGTTTTCTCAAAACCCTCCCCTTTCTGCTGGCTTCGTCCATCGTCCATCCTCCCTCCACTCTTTGATCCCTCGTTTTGTTGCCTCACCCCCCCCCTTCTCTCCCAATAATCCTAGCGCAATCCTGCATGGCATGGTATGACATGGTATGAGATGGCATGCCTTGCCATCAAAGGAAAGGAGAGGAGAGGAGAGAAAGTGGAGGCTGATCTCTAGAGAATCATACGGGATGTGTGCTGTACGCAGTACTGTGTAGAACGCCCACCGTACTCCGTATGGAAACGGAAACCTTGGCCTGCATTCAACCAGCTGCACAAAGATCCATACGACTGCGACTCCGACTCCGTCCCTTAATCCAGACATCTCTTGTTTCCCTTGTGTCTCTCACTTGTGTCTCTCACTTGTGTCTCTCTCCCACTTGCTCTCGTCCTCTCCTCCTCTCCGGCTGATGTCACTCGCCCGCCCGCTCGCCCGCCGCGCCAGGTCATTCTCCAGCTGCAGATGAGCGGCGATGGCCTCCTGGACCATATCCTAGCCGCATTAATTATTGCACAAAGCACAAAGCAAAGCAAAGCACAAGAGAGTCGGCGCTCCTTTTCTGAGACGCGTCCTTTTTCGGCATCGGCTCGCTTTCTGCCTAGCTCTGACCTGACCTGACTGCGCCTGGAAGGCTGCGTAGGTATGTAGGGATGTACGGAGTAGAGCACTACTGCTGTACTGTACTGTACTGTACTGTACTGTACTGTACTGTAGACCACTACCACTGATGAATTGGAGGATGGAGCGGCGAAGGCAAGGCATCTCCAGGCATCTCCACAGGAAGAGTAGAGTAGTGACAGGACAAGGCAAGGCAAGGCACAGCAACGCACGGCACGGCAAGGTAAGGCAGTACTCTAGCCGTGTCTGAGACGATCGTCGGCAATACCACAGTAGTAATAACGCACATGCGACACAACAATAGATCACCGCGACAGACCATGCCTGACAAATGCGGTGAGCGGAACCGGTCTTGGTCTTGGTCTTGGTCTTGTTCTCGCTCGAAACAACGGATAGGGGATAACGATGTTGGATCGATCAGCTTGCGTTGCAGGTAAGGTAAAGGTGTGTATGTACTGTACGTACATACTGTACATACAGTACAGCACCTAGCCATCCGGACAAGAACGAGACCGACTCCTCCTCCTCCGCCACAAACAAACGCCGACTCGCTCCCTGCAGGTCAAGACTTGTGGTTAGGATTGGCCGTTTGAGCTATTTGAATTTTGATGATGAATGCGACGGGATGGGATAATAATGGAGACTACTGGGGAAGTAGCATGATCCTGGCGGCGTGGAAGAATCGGGAGAGTGGTGGTCATCGCTCTTGGTTTACGAGGTGCACACTCGTTGCTCTTTGCCCATAGACAGTAGTAGCAGTACTACTTCGTAGTACTGTACACTAGACAGTAGACACGGCGGCTCGGATAGCGAGGGATGTACACACATACTCTAAAGTGTGTGTGCTCACTACTCGCTTTCCCTGGAATGTCCTTGGGTGTTTCTGGCTGGCTTGGCCAAGGCGCACCACGAAGGCTGTGAGCAAATTGCACCGACTTACAGCACGTGAAATGGGGTACGTGGCGCGGGAGTGACCATTGTGCTCCACAAAGACGGAAGGTGAGGGAATGAGCTTTCCACTTTCCATCATTTCCACTTTCCACTTTCCACTCTCCGCTTTCCACAGGAAACTCAGGCAAACGTTATGCCTGCTTGAATCGGCAGCCTCCGTTTCGATCATTTGTTCTGCCGACCGCCGAACACAGTATGTGCCTAGTGTGCTAGCACGACGCCGGGAGTGCAGCCAGGCATGTACGGAGTAGTGCAAATGATAATCGAAATAACATGATATTGATGGCCCTTGTCCTGTATGGGGTAGCATCATACCATGGCTGTCTTGATACACCCCTTACTCGTAGCGCGGTCCACTCGGAATACATGCGCCTCCGTAGATGCGTAATCGCCAGAGTCGACTCTCACTGGACGCCGCCATCATGTCCATTCAAGCACAAACACGAGAAATGAGAAGATCCAGGCCGAGATGAAGGCGAAGCCTGCGTATGTACATACATAGGTTACCCATGCAGCGCAAGAAACAAAGTAGAGTAGGTAGCTAGTCAGCAGCTGGTCATCCGGGGCGTCGCAGTATAAAGGAAAAAGCCGAAAGGGACGATCAGCGAGACTAGGTAGCCTGGACGAGACAAAGGCGCAGTTGGATGAACGTCGGCGGCGATTCCAATAATATCATCTCGACGTGAAAGTCTTGCATGTCGGGCCCAGCCATGGTTCATGATTCGCAATGCCTCTGGTGTACGTCTCCTCTTCGGATGAATCCAGATCATGAGGGGCCTCGTCATGAAAGAAGCATAGCATGCGCTCGTGAAGGCTGCAAGTTTGAGAACCGTGACATCTGCTTCCGACTCTCATCCTTGCCAGGAGGGAGCGCAACCATCAAACGGAAAGCGTGCCATAACCAATCATAAACCATCAACAGCGGAGGTTTAGGACTTATCGCCGCTGTGGTATGGGATATACCGTCAATAACGCCACTACTGTCCATGGAGTAGTAGAGTAGAGTATTAGAGTATGCACGTTTGAGCACGGCAAAGCAAAGGTCAAAGCAAAAGCCGTAGCAAAGGCCGTGGCGTTCGAACAGAAGGAGAGTGCAGTTTAAACAATCCATCCTGCTCATGATTGGTGCAAATCGTCCAAGATTCCAGGAAGCCGGCCGCTCCTTCGCGGCTTTGTACTCAAAAGGCAGACAGACTGCCTTTTATGCCACCAGTGCTGTTATCCGTCGCCGTAGACGACAAACAGTAGTTGGATTTTCCAGTGCATCATTCCACAGGTTGCACTATTCTAGTGTAGTAATCAGATCAGACAGAGCCTTGCGAATGACGATGTCAATATTCAGTAGGTAGACCCTACTTCGTAGGCAGAGCAGAGCGTCAAATCATGAAATCCATCTACATCCCATTCTCATTGGCTGTGATCCCAACTTCTCGTAAATCTGTAATATTCCTCCGTAACTGTGGTGGTGTGCATTCTGCGGATCCTGCGGATTCTGCCTCCATGCTGAAAGTGGAATTATTCATACGACGCGAGCCGTAGAAGGCTGAGACCCCATTTCAGGAGGTACTCTACTTTAGATGTCACAGGAATGGATTGTCAGATCTGCAGTGAAGTATGTACTTGGAGAAACAGCTGGCGAGATCGTTAACAAAAGCCTCTGATTTGCTAGACGATCGATTATTCCCTCGTCCCGAAAGTGAAAAAGAGGTTTTAATCTCTCTTCGTAAATCCGTACTTTACGTATTTTCGGTCCACATGTCAAGAAGAAGCCATAAAAGCCGAAATTCCATGCTAAAGAAATGGCCCGTTGCTAGCTAAAGTTAGCAGCAATAATAAATCAGAGTTGATGATCCAGGTTATCGTCGTGCTTCGCCAGGAGGTTGGTCATACCATGCCTGCTTCCCAGGCCACAGGAATCCTCTCGCAACGCCCAGCGTCAAGCATCAACAATAATGCTACTGTACAGCAGTTCTTCGATTACGAAGCTGCAACGCACAACAAGCATCGAAACACTTGTGCACACCGATCCAACGAAATCCCCCAATCGGACGGCGCCAAATCCACAAACCTAGCCGGGCTGTAGCACTTTTCGTTGATGTATCCCTCGTTGACACAGAGCAAGTTCCAGGCCACAGTAGTGTAAATTAAGGCAGAAAGCACCGAACCGTGGGATTGTTGGAACTTGGATGTTGAGCACTCTCAGCGTCTGCATAAGCCAAGGCTAACAAATGAAAGCTTTGATTCGCTCGCACAGCAGCACATATTGTTCATATAGCCCGCGTCTGCTTTTGGTTGGACCGATTGTGTTTGATACGCCATGTACATATGGCTGTGGAGGCCTGGCTGATTGCTTTGCTGTGACTGTGAGTCTTTTGATCAGAGGCATACCATTCGACTTGCTATACACGCCACGAAGAAAGTGCAGCCCTCAAGAATGTGCATACATACATACGTCCGTCTGTTGCAAGCCTGATCATATCATCCGAACGGCTAAGTACAGACGAAGTCAGGTACATATTTATGCACACCGACTGGGCACGGGATTGCATCGATGGCTCTCTGGCCCACAACCTTGTGAAGAATTCATCTCAGATATGTGTCAAGGACAAGCTCCTTTTTGCCAATTCCCACGTCGCAAGGCAGGCCAGTTGAGATGATGGAGAGCTCCGTAATCATCAAGCCCGGCTTGTGAATCGCGTATCCCGCATGCAGTAGCAGATGTGTAATTCAGTGTGTTGATCTCGGATTCAATAGTTGGCATCTAGCGCCGCCTTCCAACGTGTGAGATGAGATTTGCAACGTTGCCTTCATGCCCATTTTTGCTGCTGTGATTTTCACCATCGCCACAGATCAAAGGTGAGCTGGGCGAGCCTTAGAAGGTGTTGCTATCCCACAGCCCCGCAAACAATAAGAGGAAATAATGAGAGGCACCGCTGAGAGTAGAATATTGCACGAGATTCCTTTGGTCCAGACACATCCGACGGAGTGATATAAAACAGTCGGCGTCGAGAAGAATGCCATCAATGGCTCTGAAATGATAAGCACAGTAGATAAGTACAGTATTGGAGAGCGTAAGTAGGGCGGAGTTGCAGATTCCCTCTTCCAGAAACACAAAGCATCGTAGTGAGAAGGTTATGAAGCTGGAGAAAGTCGTCAAATCATAACACTAGGAAGATCACCACGCTTCATAAAATCGTCCACATCACTGCTTGTAGATATCTCGAGATCACTGCATGTAGATAATCTTCATGTAGACAATCCTGCAGAAGGTTCTGTCAGAGCTGTTTTGTGGGAGAATACTCGGGATTGGAATTTGGAAAACTATGAAGGAAGTTAAGAGAGGAAAGACGTTGGCCGTTGAAGCTCCCTCCCTCCTTTTTGGCGGGGTCGTCTAATCAGTGAGTGATCCAGTGATTGTTACGGCCGTCCACATATGACAAAGGCGCAGTTCTCGTGACATTCTGGTTTTGATGGCACGTGCTTTTCATGGGTGGATGGTTTCGCTGCCAACGGCATGTGCCAAGCCTCAGTCAGTTATACGAATCTTGGATCTCTTGTTTAGCAACACTCTTCATAGACATCACTACACAACACCACAACACCACGCTCATTTGCCCCATCACCAATACCAAAGTATCCATATGAAATACCGCATTCGCTAGACATCTCTCTACAAGCTCACGACCTCCCCCTTCACCACCGCGACACGCACCGACGACACCTCTGCGCGCGCCGCACCCCTCGCTCCAGGCGCACCACTACCATTCCTTCACCCTCTCTCCCTACAACCAGTATATTTGCATCTCCTCAATCCTCACGATGGGCTTCGGCGACTTCGACTGGATATGCCAGCAGGCGCCTCTGCCGCTGTGCAGCGTCGTCGGCAGCATCTCCAACGTCGAGCTGGGCGTCGGCATCGAAGCGCACTGCTATGCTCGCAACATTGAGCTCGCAAACACCATCATCTTCCAAGGCGCCAACGCTTTCATGCACATCCTTGCCCTAATCATGACCGTGATCATGATCATCCACGTCCGCTCGAAATTCACAGCTGTCGGTATGTTGTTTACGCTGCCAAAACCGTTCCGTGTGAGAAGACGCTAATGTTTCTAAAAATAGGTCGCAAAGAGATCACCTCTTTCTTCTACATCTACATGCTGCTTACCTTCATATCGCTGTGTATCGACTCAGGAGTCGTGCCGCCGGGATCAGAGCCATACGCATATTTCGCTGCGGTACAAGCCGGCCTCACATCCGCCCTCTGCGTCTGTCTCCTCATCAATGGCTTTGTTGGATTCCAGCTATATGAGGATGGCACGGCGCTTTCGGTCTGGCTCCTTCGCGGCATCTCTCTCGCCTTCTTCATCATCACTTTCCTCGTCTCCCTAGCCACGTTCAAGAGCTGGGCACCTCTGCGTCCAACACACACCATTGGCCTGTTCGTCATGCTGTACCTCGTCTCTGGTATCTGCCTGATTGTCTACATCATCATGCAGTTTATCCTCGTTCTCAACACGCTGCAAGACCGCTGGCCATTGGGCGATATTGCCTTGGCAACCGGTTTCCTGATTGTCGGCCAGGTCATCCTCTACGCCCTCTCCAACACCATCTGCAACCAGGTGCAGCACTACCTGGACGGTCTCTTCTTCGCGACCATCTGCAATCTGCTCGCCGTCATGATGGTTTACAAGGTACGTTTCTTTCCTTCTCCCTTCGCTGCCATTCACATAGTCAAAACGCCGTCTTGCTTACATATCGCAGTACTGGGACTCCATCACACGAGAAGACCTCGAGTTCTCCGTCGGCACCAAAGTCAACAACTGGGAAGTCAAGGGCCTCCTCCCCGAAGACGACGCTCGTCGCAACACCGTCTACCAAGATACCGAGTACTCCAACAGCCAACACTTCTCCCACGCTGCTGGGCCGCCGCGGAACTCCGCCTACGGCGGCTTCAACTACTAAAGATCCCTCCTGTCTTTGTCTTCGGAGAGCGCGCGGCTGCACGTGACGAGTCTGTTGGGTTTAAGTTCTCGGTGTGCAGCATATGAGGATGGGTTGTGTGGACCGGGAAATGGGTCTTTGTACTTGCATAGCGTGGGATCAACGGCGTCAGTGCTTGAGGGAATGGGGATATAATGGGAGGCGGCTCGCCTGGGAAGATACTTGGGGTGCGCACTGGCCTCTGGTGCGCGAAGCAGTCTGTTTTCTGCAGTGTGGCAGGGGAAAATCTGGATACAACCATCACGATGGCGTTGACCTGTCGATAATTCATCTTAGCTGCGGTATGATAGAATGTGACGTTTTTGGCATACCTGTACCAGTCTCGTCAGCTGCGAACTCTGGCCCTCAAGACCACCACTCGGTAACGTTAAGGCAGCCTGTCATATATCAGATCACGGCCTCCTCCCACTCCATTATCACTCCCCGACGCAAGCCCGTAGATACACCGTCCCCAACAATGGAAGCTCTCCCATCATGCATAACCCCATCCGTCTCCTTCCAAACCCCAACCCCAACACCCTTTAAAATCAAAAATCAAAAATGAAAAATTAAAATCCTCACATCGCCAGCCTAAGAAGCCTCTCCTCCCTGTCCCTCCATCTACCAACCTCCGCATCCTGAATTACAAAGCGAACGCGCATGCTATGGTGAATGAGTGAGTGAACCACGCCCACGGGCATAAGAGCACAAGAGCCGGCCGGGCACAAGAGTCAAGCAGATAGAGAGAGAGAGAGAGACGTGGAGATAGAGATGGACATAGACATACAGACAGTACAGTAGCTCCTTTCATCCTCCTTTGGATTTCCTTGCTTCTTGCTGCTTTGCTTCTTTGCCTGCCTTCGTCAACTAATTAGTCAACACCCCGTTCTTTAGAGCCTTTCTTTCCCATTTTCCCCCTTTCCCCTTCCCCCTTTTCACCCTTTCACCCCTCACATCACCATCACCACACCAACCAAAACCCCCCGTATGCGTAAAAACCTCGCATTCATATATATTCATATATACTCCCACCCTCTCCTCCCCCACCACCATCAGCAACAACATCAGAACCCCGCCTCAATTCTTTTCACCCCTCCCTCCCTCCCACAGAGAACGCCAGACTCCCCAAATTCAACCCATCCATCCCATCCCACCCATCCCACCCATCCCATCCAATCCGGCTTTTCTTCGCCCTGGACGCTTCCTCTCGCCTCGTCTAATCCCTCCTCCCCCTCCTCAGAAATCGCCCGCCTTCCTCGACCACGCGTCCAACCCCAGCGCCAAGAACCAGCACCATCGACGTCTATCCGCACATGGAAACCCATCCCTCGCGTCTCCCCTCACGCCCGCGCCATGACCGACGCCTCGGCGCGCGCGCGCATGTGGCCCGCCTGCGTCTCGAGGCTGCGCGCCATGATGTGCGTCACTGCGTGTTGTCAGCGGCTGGTCCCCTGCCTACTATAGATTGGACTGCGACGGTGTTGGGATGCTCGTCCTCGGGCGGACGAGATAAAATAAGCACGAGGGATCAAGGAGAACTTACTAGGCCACACAGCCGCCTTATCAAGCATATACCCCGTCACGCGCAGGATCTTGGCCCCGTACCCCGCCTCCTCCGCCAGACTCCTCTGCTGCATCACGAGCCCCTCCATCCCCGGCCCCATCCCCACCCCCATGCCCACCCCCACCCCCGCCATCCCCGCCTCGAAGTTCATCTTGACCTCGGCGCTCTGCAGCACCTCCTGGATCTTGACCAGCAGCTTGATGTCCTCCTCCTCGAGCAGCATGATGCCCGGCACCTGCGCGTAGTCGACCTCGTCGCGCCCCAGGATCCCGAGGTACGCGCCCACGCGGTCCTGCACCGTCGCCACCCACTCCGCGAGCACCTGCGCGCAGTCGAGCGCGCACAGCGCCGACTGCAGCGGCAGCTCGCGCGACGTGAAGTCCGCGAACGTCACGCCGAGCTTGTCCGACATCGAGAGCGAGTCCGCCGCGTAGAAGGCCGCCTTGCGCAGGTGCCGCTCGCGCTTCGACGTCGACCCCGCCGTCAGCTGCTGCGGCCCGCCGCCCATCGCGTGCATCGACGTCGCGAGGCCGCTCAGCATCGGCCGGCCGAAGTCGGGCGACGAGTCCGACGTGGGCGGCGAGTCGCCGAAGCCCGAGTGCGTGCTGGACGCCTCGGAGGGGTCCGACGCCGAGTCCATGTTCGAGCCGGGCGAGTGCTCGGCGTGCTGGATGATCTCGGAGCCGCGCGAGAGCTCCTCGGCCATGCCGTCGAAGTCCCGCTGCCAGAACTTCTCCTTCGAGCGCGAGAGGTTCACGAAGAGCCGCACGTAGGCGAGGTCGAGGAGGGGGATCGAGTCGGCGGAGAGCGCGCCGAAGCCGTAGGGGTTCGGACGCTCGAGACTGTGGTGTGGATTGCTCGCCCACGCTTCCTGCCACGCCTTCAGGGCCGGCTCGATGTGGCGATGCATCTTCTCGGTCTCCTCGTTGGTCCAGAGCTTGTTGTGGTGGCGTTGCCTGGTCTCCCAGATGTAGTTGTGCAGCGCATTGATGAGGACGAAGCAGCCAAACGTGCTGGGCTTCAAGGTCGTTGTTGGCTGACCATTGCCGTAGCCATTGTGCATCTGCTGTTTCTCGCTCGTGCGCAGGAGCTCTCCTAATGCGTCGTGGAAGAGCATCAGGCCCTGGCTCGCCGCCTTCACGCCGCCCCTGGCGTTGAAGCTCGCCGCACTATCACAGGCCCAGAATTCTTCCTCGCAGGGCAGCTCGAGTTGTATCTCCGAGTTTGTGATCGCTGGAGTATGGTTGAAGGCCGAAACAAGCATACTCGAGAGGGTAAAGACCGTGAACAGAGTCCGCTTGCGTTCCTCCGTGATCCTCCAGTTGATCCATTCTCTCTGTTCCTCGGTCACGTCCTGCTTGCCTCCATTCAGCCACGTATCTGCCATTGGTGTATCGTCCGACACGTTCAGGTCCTCTGCGGACGTTCCATTCGGAGGGCGCAAGAGTCCTGCCGCGCGCGAGAGGCTGACGAGTGCCGCGCAGTGCGTAGCGGCAATATCACCGGCCGTCTTATCGCCGCAGTTGTGGCCGTAGATGACATTGAGCAGCATGGCTTGGACGAGCCACACCGGCGTGTGGACCGAGTTCTCCGAGACATTCGGCCCATGGTCTGACATGCCCGCCTTTCGCATATCCGCCTTGCGCACATCAGCCTTGCGACGTCCCTCGAGATACAACTGTATCATCTTCTTGGCCAACTCGAATATCTCCCGAGACACGCCCGGCTCCATCTCGTACAACGCGCCGATGGCTGCCATGGAAAGCATCAGACACCCTCTGCCGCCGACTACTCCAGACTGCCTCGCAGAGGTGATTTGAGATGCTGGTACCTCAAAGGATAGTGTGGGAAGATGCAAGAAGGGAAGATGGGGCTGGAAGTATTGAAGATAGGCGCCGACATAACGTTGTAGATCTGGTGTGCTGGGCAGACTGCGTGAATTGTCGTTAGGCTGAGGACGACTGCCGAACTGCGAGGACAGGGGCGAGCTAAATGCTGGAAATGAATTCTTCCGGGCTCCAAAGGGTGCCACTTGGCTGAGTGCCACGACAAGAGCCTGTCTCGTTGCTTCTGTGATGGTGGCGATTGGTGAGTAATGGTTGATGCCGTTCAACGAAGAGGGAGTTTCCGGGCCGAAGTTCATTGTCTGGTGGATCCCGTTATTGTTCGTCAGACCCGGCAATAACGAGGGGCTCAACGAGCTCATAGACGGTGGTGGTGTCGAGAAGTATGGATCGGAAGCCTGCTTTTGTGAAAGGATCTGAGGAGAGATCGGGCCGTTGCCATTGAGAAAATCCGGGAAGCCGTCTGGGAAGCCAGACAAGGAAAGATCAAAGCCGAAGGGATTTGGTGTCATCAGAGATGGAGCCATCATACTCTGCTGCCACATGGAGCCCGAGGAGACTGGCTGGTTCGACCCGTCAAGCATAACCTCACTGATCCCACTCTGGCTGGCCGTGCTGATCGCCGAGGGCGACGAACCGTCAATGGCATTCTCGTTCGCGGTGAAGTCCATCTGGTGGTCGAAGCCACTCATCCAATCGAAGTTCTCATCCATCGGCTGGCCGGGAAAGACGTGCTGATACGAGGAGGCGGAGTCGATGGCCATGGACTGCGGCGAGTCGCTGTAGTGTAGGGCGTTCGGGTTCACCGTCGTGCCCTCGTGGCTGAACATGTCCCAGTCGAACTCTGCAAGTATTCGAGGGTCCACCGGGGCCGTGTGCAGCCCGCCGTTCATGGTTATGCTGTTCAGCCCATTCGTGTCCAGCTTCGGCAGTCCATGGGCCAGGCCGCGCTGGCCCAGCGCCGCCGACATGCCGGCGAGGTGATAACTATCGTGTGCCGAGAGCCCCATCAGACTCCCATGGCGGCTGTGCGTACCCTGCACGACATCCCTGGTTCCGGCGTTGGGGGCGATGAGATGGATTGCTCCTGCATCGACATGGCTAATCGTGTTCGCGCGAGGTCTCATTGCAGCACCGCCATTCGCCGAGACGGAGTTCTTCCGAATCTTCGCCGTTGCCGCAGTGCTACTGGCACTCTCCCGGCGGTTCCGCGGCCGGGAGGAGGGCGTCGTGGCCATGTGTAGTTTCTGCTGGTGTCTCAACAACAAGTCTCGCCGGGCGAAGCATCTCGTACACTCGGGGCACTCGAACGGCTTCTCCTTGGTGTGGGATCGCTCATGTCTCTTCAGATGTTCGAGCCGCGCAAACGATCTCTGGCAGGTGCCACATATGTGTGGTCTCGGCTTGTCGGTTTTTGGTGGCGGGAAGTTGCTCGCGGCCTTGGGGTTCAGGGCGGAGAGTTGATCAGCTAGAGGGTCATCAGCGAGCCATCGACTTGAGGCACGTTGTTGCACAGGAGGATACCAGGCATTCTTCAACTTGGGGGATGATGCGGGGTTACATACCACTCTCGCTGTGCGGCCCATTACTCGCAGCCGTATTTGCAGCATTAGGTGACGTCGAAAGCGGCATACTGAGGTCTGTTTACGAAAAGAAGTCGAGTGTCGCAGCGGAGCAGGGTGCGGGGAGGAGAGAGGCACGATGGGAGCGAATGGTGCCTGCTATCATGCTACGCAGCGTCTGAGCGAGGTCTCTCGGTCTGTATGCGTTGAGGGTCTTGAGGTCTTGTTCGTTTCGTGGAAGTGAGAGGGAGGATGCAATCAAGGTGTGCAGCTCAAGAGCGAGGAGGTGATTTGCTCGTCAATGGAAGAATAGAGCAGCGTGATTTGCAGCGGCAATATGGAGAACAGGAGGAAGGGCAGCGGCGACAGCGTCGGGATCAAGGCTGTCCAGTGAGAGGTCAGCAGAGAGACCACAGCCAAGCCCAGGATGGTGACGATGTATGTATGTATGTAGCTAGAGTGCCGATGCCGATGCTGAGCGTCTGGTTCGTAGGGAGTATGGAAGTAGATTGTGTGCCAGCCAGGAATAGAAATGGCTCTGGCGCTGTATTCGGTGGGCCGTCCTTGTCGAAGCCTTGCGGGATCGGTTCTTGTCGGTGTTGAGTAGAGTCTCTTCTACTCTATTACTGCAGTCCTTGTATTGTATGTATGTACGTCCGTCCACGACGGGATCTCTCGACTGGCACTGGGCGCCTGGCGACACTGGGTTCTGTGTGGAAGCGTGGACGGGTGGGTTCGTGTGTGGATGGGTGGGTGAGTGGGTGAGAGCGAGAGCGAGAGCGCAGCTATGCATGCATGCAGGTCTGCTGCAGATGTGGGATCACAGTGAGACGAGGGTCGTGAGTGGAGGGTGGAGAGTGGACGAGTGGTCGAGGCGATGCGATGCGATGCGATGCGCAGTGTCAGTGTTCAACGGTCTTGGAATACTCCAACTTTAGGATCCAGGTACTTCGTGGTACTGTATGGGCATGCAGATTAGCCGACAAGAGCCCGTGTGTAGAATTAAAGGTTGTGATGGGATGATGGGATCTGATGGGACTCACGCTGTCTTTGTCGAGTCGATGTCAAGGAAGGATGGGATGAGATGAGATGCTTCGAGGTTTGGTGAAGGAGATGATGGAAGTGAGGTGAAGGGTGAAGGGTGAAGGATGAAGAGATGAAGAAGAAGAGGTGAAGAAGAAGAGAAGTGAAGAAGTGAAGCAGTCAATGAATTGACAAACGACAGGACAGGTATTCAGGCAATCAATCAATCATTACTCGTCAGTAGGCATAATCATCATATCTTGGACCATGGCTCTTCTGTCTAGAATGTGCATAGGTGTTGATAGGTGTTCATAGGTGTTGTTCTATGGCACTGTGTTCTTCTCCATACTCATTACTCCATACTCCATACTCCATACTCCATACTCCGTCCTGTACCAAAAGGCAGCGGTGTCCGTCAGTGTCAGTCAGTGTCAGTGCCAGTGACAGTGCCAGTGCCAGTGACAGTGACTCTACTGGAGATGGGGCGAAAGCAAAAGACTGGGGCAGACTGGGGCAGAGACTGGGGGAGAGACTGGGGCCCCGTCTTTCTCCCCTGCCCTCTTTCTCCCCTGCCCTCTTTCTCCCTTCCCTTCGCCTCCCTTCCTCTCCCTTTCGCCGGTCCGCCGCACTGCACCTGCACCTGCACCTGCACCCACTGCCACTGCTGCTGGAATCCCCATCTTCGAGACCTTTAGGGGCTTTAGTGCTCTTAGGGGCTTTTCGTAGGGATATTTAGGGACATTTAGTGGTCCTTAGTGATCCTTAGCAGCCCCTAGCCTCCCCTAACACCCCCCTAACGCCCCTAACGCCCCCTAGCCCCCCCCCTAGCAGACCACTACTCCATCCCTCGACAGCCCAAGCCCAAAAGCCCAAGAGCCCAAGAGCCCAAGAGCCCAAGAGCCCACCCAAGGAGCCTCTATGAGTCCTCGTGCATGTGGACCGTGGGCCATGTGGGGATGGACTGGACTGTGCCTCAGCTCCTGCCACTCCACCGACTGCCCCGTACCTGTTTCGTCGTCGGGCCCAGTCTGGCATGTTGCATGCCAGCGCGTGTCTCCGTGTCTCGGCCAGAGGAGATGGGATCTTGTGGTTATGTAGATGTGGATGTAGATGTAGATGTAGATATATATAATATACATAGATATATATAATATACATAGAATACTATATACACATAAATATATATCCATATATATATGCATACACATACACATACACACAAACACACATATATACCTGTATATATGTGGGTGTACATCCTCACGACTCGTGACCACCTCACTAGAGCAGCGTCTCGCAGTCACTCAGTCCACATCCGATCTAGCGCAGACGACCTCCTCGCTGATTCGTGGATGCAGAGGACGGTGTGTGATAGGTGGGTAGGGCTAAACCTCGCGTGGAGTGCCTGAATGCCTGAGGAAGCATGCTGACGGATCAGACTGTTAAGCACCTGCTCCTATCTATGGATACGGAGTCTGGATGTTTTTATGTATATAATATGTATTATCTATGAGAAGACTGCTCTTGTATGTATATACGCATGTATTATCTATGAGAAAGACTGCTTTGCGGATACTGAGTGACATACATATAGTACCTATACCCAGAAGCATTTCACGGCGTCATCGCCCGCGTCATCGCATCTCCAATACCTCCCTTCTTGGGACTCGGAGTCGGAGTCTCCACCGCCGCCATCCTCCGACGCGCCATGTGATCTCTACGTCAAATACCGTATACTGATACTGATACATACATACCGACGCGCCATGCACGAGAGCCGAAGCAGAAATGGCCTTTGCTTTGCGCCATGGATGATGGTGGATGGACCCTGCCCCTGGCCTGGCCTGGCCGTGACCCTGATATCCTGATATCCTGATATCCTGATAGGGAGACGCTTCGGGTCAATGAGGGCCGGCTCTGGCTGGTGGTGGTGGTGGTGGTGGACCGAGGGTTTGTGATGGAGGGATAGGAGTGGGTGGAAGAGAGAGGGATAGGAGATACGTAGAAGACAAGAGACAACAGAGAGACAGAGAGGGAGACAACAGACAACAGACAACAGACAACAACAACAACAACAACAACAACACACAACAGACAACAGACAGACCTCCAAGACGGAGACTCAAAACCACAAGTCCTCCTCTCCTCCCCTCTCCTCTCCTCCCCTCTCCTCCCCTCTCCTCTCCTCCCCTCTCCTCTCCTCTCCTCTCCTCTCCTCTCCTCTCCTCCCTCCTCTCCTCCACCGATGTAACCGCAATTCCGGCATATCCCATCCCCCATACCTCCCTCCCTTCCTTCCCCAGATCTTCCCCAGGTCTCTCCTCCTCCCTCCTCCCTCCTCCCTCCTC